>Ga0209018_1000120_pt1 | contig 71856 bp, 59 predicted proteins | sample YNPBryBLVA2012_FD_185814 | JGI IMG/M metagenome (GOLD analysis project Ga0209018, IMG submission 185814) | Anoxygenic and chlorotrophic microbial mat microbial communities from Yellowstone National Park, USA - YNP Bryant BLVA 2012 (SPAdes)... ...
CCCAAGCCGATCACCACAAACAGCGTGAGGATCGGAAACTCGGCCAGGACTGCCGCCACTGCGTCGCGCACCCGCCCCCTCCGGCTCCAGACCAGCCCTTCGGGCCCGGCCAGGCAACGACCCGGCCGGTCCTCGGGCTTAGAAAGCGAAGCCCAGCCCGGCGGAAACTTCCATCTGGTGCAGCATCCCCTTCTGATCCGGGAAGGCGTCCCCGAAGGGCTTGCCGGTTACATAGTCCCGCAGGTCCAGCCGCATCATGAGCATCTCGCTGAGGCGGAACTTCAGTCCGGCGCCGTAGTTGAAGCCGAACTTGGTCACCCCGTTGCCCGAGAAGACGCCGGTGCCCGGCGGGTAGAACGTGCTGAAGTGCACGCCGCCGGCCAGGAAGGGCCGCATCTTGGCGCCTTCCGGCGTGGCGTAGCCCAGAAAGTTGTACATGCCCTGATGCACGGGCATGCTCACCTCGGCCGGGGGCGTCGAGCTGAGTTTGAATTTGCCGTGGTTGTAAGCGTAGCCGATCTCGTGACCGAAGAAGCGGTACGAGTTGAACGTGAAGCGGAAACCCAGGCGGAAGTCGGTTTCCGTTTTGTACTCCAGGGTCTGCCCGCTCAGGTCGCGCTCGGCGCCCAGCACGTTGTTGCGGGAAGCGGCCCGTCCCGCGCTGATCGAGATCTCGCCCACCTGCGCCGCGGCGCCGCCGGCCCACGCCAGCAACAGCGGAACATGCATCCAGCGTTTCATCCTGTCGTCTCCCTTCCATCCACCACAATGACATGAATCTGGCCCGGCCCGTGCACCCCGCGCACCAGAATCTGCTCGATATCCGCCGTGCGACTGGGGCCGGTGATCAGCACCAGGGCGCTGGTGCGCTCGGCGGGCGCGGGCGCCAGCGCCAGCAACTCGTCCAAGCCGGTCAGCAGCCGCTCGGCGGGGAGCACGGCCACGTGCACCGGGGGCAGCAGCGAGATCAAGCGGGGTTCCCGGGGCGAGGAGGCGATCACCAGGGTGCCGGTATCGGCCAGGGCGTAGTCGGCGCTGGTGATGCCGAACTCGGCTGCGGCGCAGGCGGCGCGCAGAGCGGCCGGGTCGCGGAAGCCGCTTTGTACCGAAGGCAGCCGGGGGATTCCGCACTGGGCCAGGTAGGGCGCTTCCGAGGCCACCGCCGGGCGGTCGCCGATCAGGGCCGCCACGGCGCGGCCCGCCTCGGCGGGGCTGGAGACCCGCTGCGCCTTGCCGCCCAGTTTCTCCAGCGCCCGGGCGAACCGCTCCCAGCGCGCTTGAGGCTCCAGCTCGGGGATGCTGAGCCGGGGCGGCGGGGCGGGGGCCGGCGGCTGGCCCACCTTGCGCGCCAGGGCCGTGCGAACCTTGTGCAAGACCGATTCCCGGGGCATGGTCAGCGAACCCTCGCCGTGCGCGTTCTCCACAGTTGGCGGAACGTCCGCCCCGGCGGCGGCAGGTCGCGCTGGCTGAACCAGGCCCGCAACGGCCCGGCATTCAGCAAGGCCGGCGCCTTGGCCAGCCAACCGCGGCCGGCTTCCTCGCCCATCAGCGCTCCGGCCGCCAGAGCGAGCATCTCGTAAATCCGCGGCCGCCGCATCGCCCAAGCCCACAGGCGGAAGGCCCAGCGCTCCAGCCGCTTCTGCCTTTCCCGCCGCCAGGTTTTGACGATCTCGGCCCGCAGCTCCAGCAACAGGCGCGGGATCTCGATCTTCACCGGGCAGACCTCGGCGCAGGCCGCGCACAAGCTGGAGGCGAACGGCAGCCAGGGATCCTGCATGAGGCCCTGGAACTGGGGCGAGATGATCTTGCCGATCGGCCCCGAGTACACCCAGGGGTAGTTATGGCCTCCGATCCGCCGGTAGACCGGGCAGTGGTTCAGGCAGGCCCCGCAGCGGATGCAGTACAGCGACTGGCGTTTGTCGCGGTCCGCCAGCACGCGCGTCCGCCCGTTGTCCAGCAGCACGACGTAGAACTCTTCCGGGCCGTCCAGCTCGCCCTCTCGCCGCGGGCCCGCCAGCAGCGAGGTGTAGACCGTCAGCGGCTGCCCGGTGGCGCTGCGCCCCAACAACTTCAGGAACACCGCCAGATCCTGGGCCCGCGGGATCAGCTTCTCGATGCCCGCCAGGGCGACGTGGATGCGGGGCGCGCTGGTGGTCAGCCGCGCGTTGCCTTCGTTCTCCACCAACACGACGGCGCCCGAATCGGCTACCAGGAAATTGGCCCCCGTCACCCCGATGTCGGCCGCCAGGAATTTCTGCCGCAGCACGCGGCGGGCGATCTTGGTCTGCTTCTCGGGGACGGTCTCTTCGGGCACGCCCAACCGCCGGCGGAAAATCTCGCCCACTTCGTAGCGGGTCTTGTGCAGCGCGGGGGCCACGATGTGGTAGGGCCGTTCCTGGGCGAGCTGGATGATGTATTCGCCCAGGTCGGTTTCGACGGTTTCCAGGTGGTGCTGTTCCAGGCGCTCGCGCAGGCCGATCTCCTCCGTGGTCATGGACTTGGACTTGACGATCAGCCGCGCCTGCTTGCGCCGCGCCAGCTCGAGCAGGAAATCCGCCGCCTCCCCGCCGTCCCGGGCCCAGACCACCACGCCGCCGCGCGCCTGGACTTGCGCTTCGAACTGCTCCAGATAGGCGTCCAGGTTCTCCAGCGTGTGCTGCTTGATCCGCCGCGCCTGCTCGCGCAGCTCCTGGTAGTCGGGCAGGGCCTGAGGCCCCACCACCTGCCGCCGGTGATCCATCAGCCGCGCGGTGGCCGCATAAATGGCCTCCTCCAGGTGGGCGTCGGCCAGCGTCTTGCGAATATTGATCTGATAAAGCGGCGTCATGGCGCACCTATCGCCGGGCCAGCACTTCCGCCAGGTGCAGGGGCTGCACCGGCAGCCCGGCCCGGCTCAACGCCCCCCCAATCTGCATCAGGCAACTGGAGTCAATCGAGACCACGTAGCGCGCGCCCGTGCGCCGGATGGCTTCCAGCTTGGTGCGCGCCATGGCCCCCGACAGCTCGGGGAACTTCACCGCGAAAGTGCCGCCGAAGCCGCAGCATTCCTCTGCCGTATCCATCTCGCGCAACTCCAGGCCCCGCACGCGCGCCAACAAGCGCCGCGGGCCTTCCCGGATGCCCAGCTCCCGCAGGGCGTGACAGCCGTCGTGGTAGGTGACGACCGCCTCCAGGCGCGCCCCCACGTCCTCCACGCCTGCCACCTCCAGCAGGAAACGGGAGAATTCCCAGACCCGAGGCGCCAGCCGCCGGGCCTGCTCCAGCCACTCCGGCTGCCGGGCGAACAGCTCCTCGTAATGCCGGGTGATCATCGCGGTGCAGGATCCCGAGGGGACCACCACATAGTCGGCCTCCCGGAAGACTTCCAGGAAATGCTGGGCCACCTGCCGGGCCTCCTCCCGGTAGCCCGTGTTGAAGGCCGGCTGGCCGCAGCAGGTTTGGGCCTCCGGGAAATCCACCCGGTAGCCGATGCGCTCCAGCACTTCGGCCATCGCCAGGCCGACCTGAGGGAAGAACTGGTCCACCAGGCAGGTCACGAACAGCGACACGCGCGCGGGCATGAAGTTGAAATTCTACCGTAGTTGCGGCCCATAAACCAGGCGGGCCGCTCGGCCGATAAAGGGGATGTGCCGCGGCGCGCGCTGATTACCGGCATCACCGGCCAGGACGGCGCCTACCTGGCCGAGTTCCTGCTGGCCAAAGGCTACGAGGTCCACGGCCTGAAACGCCGCAGCTCAAGCTTCAACACCGGCCGCGTGGACCATCTCTACCAGGATTTCCACGAGGCCCGCCCCCGCTTGTTCCTGCACTACGGCGACCTCACCGACGGCAGCTCCCTGGCCAGACTGCTCGAGGAGGTCCGCCCCGAGGAGGTCTACAACCTCGCCGCCCAGAGCCACGTCCGCGTCAGCTTCGATATCCCCGAGTACACCGCCGAGGTGGTCGCCTGCGGCGCCCTGCGCTTGCTGGAGGCCATCCGCCGCACCAACCTGCGCTGCCGCTTTTACCAGGCCTCCTCCAGCGAAATGTTCGGCACCTCGCCTCCCCCTCAGAACGAAAGCACCCCCTTCCGGCCGCGCAGCCCTTACGGCTGCGCCAAAGTCTTCGCCCACCTGGCGGTGATCAACTACCGGGAAAGCTACGGCCTGCACGCCTCTTGCGGCATCCTCTTCAACCACGAATCCCCCCGCCGGGGCGAGACCTTCGTCACCCGCAAGATCACCCGGGCCGTAGCCCGCATCCGCCACGGCCTCCAGAGCAAGCTCTACCTGGGCAACCTGGAGGCCCGCCGCGATTGGGGCTGGGCGCCGGATTACGTCCGCGCCATGTGGCTCATGCTTCAGCAAGATCAGCCCGACGACTACGTCATCGGCACCGGCGAGAGCCACAGCGTCCGGGAGTTCGCCGAGCTGGCTTTCGCTCAGGTCGGCCTGGACTACCGCCAGTTCGTCGAGGTGGATCCCCGCTACTTCCGGCCGGCGGAAGTCGAGTGCCTGCGCGCCGACGCCGCCAAAGCTCGCCGCGTGCTCGGCTGGGAGCCCAGCCTCAGCTTCACCGAGCTGGTGGCCTCCATGGTGGCGGCCGACTTGCGCCAGGTCGAAGCGGCGCTCAGCGGGAATTTCCAAGCCTTAAATGTCGCCCTCCGGCGCGCCGACGCCGGCCCAGGAGCCAGCCACGATGCAGTTCTGCACCCGTCACTTTGGTACGATTGAGTACGATCCCGAGGCGGTCTTCCAGTTTCCCGCCGGCCTGCCCGGCTTCGAGGATCAGCGCCGATTCCTGCCGCTCCAGCAGCCCAACGTCGAGCCGATCGTCTTCTTGCAGAGCCTGGACCGGCCGGATCTGTGCTTCATCACCCTGCCCGTGCAAACTATCGAGCCGGGTTACCGCCTCTCGATTTCCGCCGAGGATCTGCGCCTGTTGGGTTTGCCCGAGGATCGCCAGCCGGAGATGGGCAAGCAGGTGCTCTGCCTGGCGATCGTGGCGGTGGCCGAGGGCCGGCCGCCGACCGCCAATCTGCTGGCGCCGGTGGTGCTGAACTTGGAGAACCGGCGGGCTGTGCAGGCCATCCTCAGCGATTCGCCTTACTCGCACCGGCATCCTTTGCCGGCGGGCGGCCAGGAGGACCCCGTATGCTCATCGTGCGGCGCCGGGCCGGCCAAGCGGTCTTGATCGGAGATCAAGTGGAGATTCACGTGCTGGAGATCGCGCCCGGGCGAGTCAAGCTGGGTGTGGTCGCCCCGCGCGAAATCCCCGTGCTGCGCGCCGAGGTCAAGCTGACGCGGGAAACCAACCTGGCGGCGGCGCAAGCCGTGCCGGCCGAAAAGCTGGCCGAACTGGCCCGGCGCTTGCGCAAGGAGGCGCCGGCGCGCGGGGCGGCTGCTTTGGGACCCGCGGGGGAACCTTCCGAGCAGCCTTGAGAGAACCATGGACGCTCTTGAGGCCAAGCTGGAGGAGGCTGTTCGCTGCCGCCAGGCGGGGCAGTGGAACCGCGCGGCCGCGCTCTGCGCCCAGATTCTCGAGCGCCGGCCGGAGGATGCCGGCGCCTTGCACCTGCTAGGGCTGATGGCCTTCCAGGCGGGCGCCGCCGAGGCTGCTCTGGAGCTGATCAGCCGGGCGGCGGCGGCTGCTCCCGCAGAGGCGCCCCTGTGGATCAGCTTGGGCTGCGTCCTGCGGGCGGCGGGCCGGCTGGCGGAGGCCGCCCGCTGCTTCGAGCAAGCGGCGGCGCTTGATCCTCACTCGCCGGAAGCCTACAGCAATCTGGGCAACGCCCTGCGCGAGCTGGGCCGCGGAGAGCAGGCGCTGGAGCCGCTGCGGCGCGCCCTCCGGCTGCGCCCCGACTTTCCCGAGGCGGCCTTGAACCTCGCCGCCGCTCTGGAGGAGGTGGGGCGGCTGGAGGAGGCCGTTGAGCTGCTCGGCCGGGAGCTGGAGCGCCGGCCGGGTTTTGCGGAAGCCCGCGTGAACCTGGGCAACATCCTGGGCAAGCAGGGGCGCCTGGAGGAGGCGGCCGAGCAACTGCGGCAGGCCGTCGGGCAGAAGCCCGAACTCGCCGCGGCTTGGAACAACTTGGGGGCAATTTACGAGCGCTCGGGGCGGCCCCGGGAGGCGGTGGCCTGTTACCGCGAAGCCGTGCGGCGCAGGCCGGATTTCGCCGAAGCGCATCTGAACCTCGGCATGGCGTGCCTGCTGACCGGGCGGTTTCAGGAGGGCTGGCGCGAATACGAGTGGCGCTTGAAGCTGCGCGGAGGGCCGGAGGGCCGTTTTCGCCGGCCGGTCTGGGAGGGGAGCAGCCCGGAGGGCCTGCGCATCTTGTTGACCGCCGAGCAGGGCTTGGGAGACGCCATTCAATTCGTCCGCTACGTGCCGCTGCTGGCCGGGCGGGGAGCGGTGGTGTACCTGGAGTGCGCCTGGCGGTTGGCGCCGCTGCTGCGCAGCGTTCGCGGGCTGGCGGGCATCGTTCCGGCCGGCTCGGTCCCGCCGGACTTTGACGTCCATCTGCCTTTGCTGAGCCTGCCCAGGGTCTTCGGCACGGATTTGGGGGACATCCCGGCGGAGGTCCCTTACCTGGAGGCGCCCCGGGAAGGCATCGAGCGCTGGCGGCGTTGGATCCGGCGGCGCAGCGCGGGGCTCAGCGTCGGGCTGTGCTGGGCCAGCAACGCGCAGGGCAAGAACGCGGCCGCGCGCTCGATGAGGCTGGAGCGGCTTGCGCCCCTGGGGCGCATTCCGGGCTTGACGTTCTTCAGCCTCCAGCGCGGGCCGCAGGCGGCCGAGGCCGCGCAGCCGCCCGGCGGCATGCGGTTGGAGGACCTGGAGGCGGAGGCGGAGGGAATTCTGGACACCGCCGCGGCCATCGCCGGGCTGGACCTGGTGATCTCGGTGGACACGATGGTGGCCCATCTGGCGGGCGCCCTGGCCCGCCCGGTGTGGACCCTCTTGCCGTTCGCTCCGGATTTCCGCTGGATGCTGGAGCGCAGCGACTCGCCCTGGTACCCCACGATGCGCTTGTTCCGCCAGCCGGCCCCCGGCGACTGGGATGCCGTGATAGGGGAGGTAGCCCGGGAATTGTCCGCCTGGCAGGCCTCCCGGGAGGTAGGATGCCATGCTCAACACGGTTGAATTCCTCCAGCTTGCCCTGGAACACCAGCAGAGCGGCCGGTGGGCGGAGGCTGAGCGGATCTACTCGGAAGTGCTGGCCCGCCGCCCGGACCATCCCGACGCGTTGCACTTGCTAGGGGTGCTGGCCGCGCAGACCGGGCGGCCGGAGCGGGCGGCGGCTCTGATCGCCCGGGCCATCGCGCTGAACCCTGCGGCGCCTTTCTATCACAACAACCTGGGTAACGTCCTCCAGGAGCTGGGGCGCTTCGCCGAAAGCGTACTCTGCTACCGGGAGGCCCTGCGGCTGGAGCCGGCCTACGTGGAAGCGCTCGTCAATCTGGGCAACGCGCTGAACAAGCTGGACCGCTTTGAAGAAGCGCTGGGATGCTATCTGGAAGCGCAGCGGCTGCGGCCGGCCTACGCCGGCGTGTACGTGAACCTGGCGCACGCCTTAATTGACGAAGGGCTGCTCGAGGAGGCCTCGGGCTGCGTGGAGGAGGCCCTCAGGCTCGAGCCGGGCAACGCCCAGGCGCATTGCGCGCGGGCGCTGATTCGGCTGCTGGAGGGCGATTTCGAGCGGGGCCTGCCGGAGTACGAATGGCGCTGGCAACTGGAAAACGCCCCCCGCCGCTGCCTGGAGAAGCCGCGTTGGGACGGCTCTCGACTGGAGGGCAGGACGATTCTGCTGGAGGCCGAACAAGGCTTGGGCGACACGATCCAGTTCCTGCGCTTTGCCGAGCCGGTCAAGCAGGCCGGCGGCCGGGTTGTGCTCGAGTGCCCGCCCCCGCTGCTCGAGCTGGCCCGGACGGCGCCGGGGGTGGACGAGGTGGTCCCCGCGGGGGACCCGCTGCCGCCCTTCGACGTTCACGCGCCCCTGCTGAGCCTGCCGCTGATCCTGGGGCTGACGCGCGGGCCGATCCCCAACCGCACGCCGTACTTGTGCGCCCCGGCGCCGCCGCCCGAGGCGCCGCCGCTGCCGGGCGAAGGCACGCTCCGGGTCGGCCTGGCTTGGGCGGGCAACCCCAGGCACAAGAACGACCGGCGGCGGTCGCCGGGGCTGGAGCAGTTTGCGCCCCTGGCAGGTCTGCCGGGCGTGACCTTTGTGAGCCTTCAGAAAGGGCCGCGGGCCGAGCAGGCTCTCCAGCCGCCGCCCGGGCTGAATCTGGCGCTGCTGCCGGGCTGCTGGGCGGATCTGCCCTGGCTGGCGGCGGCGATCGAGCGCTTGGACCTGGTGATCACCCCCGACACGCTGCACGCCCACCTGGCCGGGGCGTTGGGGAAGCCGGTGTGGGTCCTGCTCAGCTTCGCCCCGGACTGGCGCTGGATGCGCGGGCGGTGCGACAGCCCGTGGTATCCTACCATGCGTTTGTTTCGCCAGCCCAAGCGGGGCGACTGGGCCTCGGCGCTCGAGCAGGTGCGCCAGGAACTGGGGAGATTGGCGGCGCGGGGGCGGGCCGGCGATGCCCTGGGCGCTTGATCTGGTGCGCGAAGGCTTGGACCGCCACCGGGCGGGCCGGTTCGAAGAAGCGGCCCGGCTGTACCGCCGGGCGCTGGAGGCCGATCCCGAGAACGCCGACGCCTTGCACCTGCTGGGCATGTTGGCCTATCAGGAGGGACGGCTGGAGAGGGCCGCCGCCTGGATCGGACGCGCCGTCACCCTTCGCGGCGACGTAGCGATGTTCCATAACAATCTGGGCACGGTCCTCCAGGCCCTGGGGCGGCCGGCGGAGGCGCTGGAGTGCTTCCAGAAGGCTTTGGGCTTGCAGCCCGATTACCCGGAAGCCTACAGCAACGCGGGCAACGCGCTCCAGCAACTGGGGCGGCTGGAAGAGGCCTTGGCGCATTACGACGAAGCCCTCCGGCTGGCGCCCGGCTGCGCTGAGGCCCACAACAACCGGGGAAACGCCCTGCGCCAGAGCGGGCGCTACCGGGAGGCGCGGGAGGCCTTCGAGCGGGCCCTCGAGCTGCGCCCCCATTACGCCGAAGCCTGGCTGAATCTCTCCGGCGCGCTGCGCGAGATGGAGCGGCTCGAGGAGGCCGAAGCGGCCTGCCGCCGGGCGCTCGAGCTGAATCCTGTGCTGGCGGAAGCCTTCGCCAACCTGAGCGCCGTTCTGCTCAAGCAATTCCGGCCGGCGGAGGCCGAGGAGGCGGCCCGGCGGGCGGTGCGGCTCAAGCCCGAGCTGGCCGAGGGGCACTCGAATCTGGCGGCCGCCTTGATCGAGCAGAAGCGCTTCGCCGAAGCGGCGGCGCCTTGCGGCGAGGCGCTGCGGCTGAATCCGCGCCTGGCGGAAGCGCACGCCAATCGAGGCGACATTTGCGCCTGGTTCGGCGAGGACCAGGAGGCGCTCAGGGAATACGAACTGGGGCTGGCGCTGCGTCCCGCCTCGGCCGAGCTGATCAACAAGCGCGGCTTCGCGCTGGAGCAGTTGGGCCGCTGGGACGAGGCTCTGGCCTGCTACGAGGAAGCGATCCGCCTGAAGCCGGACTTCGCCGAGGCGCGCACCAACCGGGCCATGGCCTGGCTGCGCAAGGGCGATCTGGCGCGGGGCTTTCAGGAGTACGAATGGCGATTCCGCCGCAGGGATTGCCCGCCGCGCCGCTTTCCGGTTCCGGCTTGGGAGGGCGGGCGGTTCGAGGGCCGGACGTTGCTGGTCCACGCCGAGCAGGGCTTGGGGGACGCCATCCAGTTCCTGCGCTACCTGCCGCTGGCCGAGCGGTTGGGCGGGCGAGTGCGATTCGAATGCCGCCCCCGCTTGCGGCCGCTGGTGGCCGAGCGCTGGCTGGCGCAGCCGGGCGAGCCTTTCGATCTGCATGCGCCCCTGATGAGTTTGCCGCGACTGGTGGGCACCACCCTGGAGACGATCCCGGCTGAGGTTCCCTACCTGAGGGTGGATGCCGAATTGGTCGAGCGCTGGGGGCGGAGGCTGGCCGGCGCCGCGGGGAGGAAAGTGGGCCTGGTCTGGGCCGGCAACCCGGATCATGCGCAGGACCGCAAGCGCTCGATTCCGCCTGAGTTGCTGGTCGGTTTGGGCGGCCTCCGGGACGTCGCGTTTTTCAGCCTTCAGAGGGGCTGGCGGCCGCCGGCGGCGGGCCTGGAAATTCATCCGCTCGAAGAGGAAGGAGGCTCGATCACGGACACCGCGGCTGCGATCCTGAACCTGGACTTGGTGATTTCGGTGGACACCATGGTGGCGCACCTGGCCGGGGCTTTGGGGCGGCCGGTGTGGTTGCTGCTGGCTTTCGCCGCCGACTGGCGTTGGTTGCTGGAGCGCGAAGACAGCCCCTGGTATCCGACCATGCGGCTGTTCCGGCAGAGAAGACCGGGCGATTGGCGGGAAGTGATCGCCCGAGTGGCGGAGGCGTTGGCGGGTGAAGTGCGTTGAAGCGCTGAGCGAAGCGCTCGAACACCACAAGGCGGGCCGGTGGGAGCGGGCGGGCCGCCTCTACGGCCAGGTGCTGGAGGCCGATCCGGGCAACGTGGACGCCTTGCATCTGGCAGGGGTGCTCGCCTGGCAGCGGGGCGACTGCGAGGCGGCTTGCCTTCGAATCCGGGAGGCGGTCCGACGGGCGCCGCGCGTGGCGATGTTCCGCAACAGCCTGGGCAACGTTTTGCGTTCGCTGGGGCGTCTGAGCGAGGCTGCCGAGTGCTTCCGGGCCGCGCTCGAGCTGGATCCGCAGCACGGGGAGGCGGCTTTCAACCTGGGCTTGACTTGTTTCCAGTTGGGGCGGATCGAGCAGGCGGCGGCCCACTTCGCCCGAGCCGTGGAGTTGAATCCTCGACTGGCGGAAGGCTGGCGCAACCTGGCCGCCGTCAGGCTCCGGCAGGGCGATGCGGCGGAGGCGGCGGCGCACTTGGAGCGGGCGCTCCGGCTGCGCCCGGATTTCCCCGAGGCGTATAACGACCTGGGCTGCGCCCTGGATGCGCTGGGGCGGCCCGAGGAGGCGCTGGCCGCCTTCGGCGAGGCCCTCGGGCGGAAGCCCGATTTTGCCGAAGCCCGCTTGAACCTGGGCAATGTGCTGAGCGAGCTGGGCCGGCTCGAGGAGGCGGCGGCGGCTTACCGCGAGGCGCTGCGGCGCCGGCCCGGGTGGGCGGAGGCGCACGTCCGCCTGGCTTCCGCGCTGGCGGCCTTGCGCCGCTACCGGGAGGCGGCAGAGCACTGCCGCCGGGCGCTCGAGATCCGAGCCGATTTGGCCGAGGCGCACAACGTGCTCGGCATCACGCTCGAGGCCCAGGGGCAGGCCGAGGCCGCCTTGCAGTGCTATGCCCAGGCGCTGGAGCTGCGCCCGGAGTTCCCCGAGGCGCTCAACAACCAAGGCAACGCGCTGGCTCGCCTGGGGCGGCCGGCGGAGGCCGAGATCAGTCACCGGGCCGCGCTGGCCCTCCGGCCGGGCTACGCCACGGCTTGGAACAATCTGGGACACGTCTTGGAGGTGCAAGGCGCAGCGGCGGAGGCCGTGGCCTGTTACCGGCGGGCGCTGGAGTGGGCGCCGGAGTTCGCCCTGGCTCACTCGAACCTCCTTCTGGCCTTGCACTACCTGCCGGGGGCCGACCCGGAAAGCATCTTTGCCGAGCACCGGCGCTGGGCCGAGCGTCAGGCCACGGCCCGGCCGGGGCGCCGGCCGGCGCACGACAACGAGCCCGAGCCCGAGCGGCGGCTGCGCCTGGGCTACCTCTCGGCCGACCTTCGCACCCACTCGGTGGCCTTCTTCCTGGAGGCGGTCCTGGAGGAGCACGACCGGGAGGGTTTCCAACTGATCGGCTATTCGAACTCGCCCCTCGAGGACGCCACGACCGCCCGGCTGCGAGCGCTGCTTGCCGAGTGGCGCTGCGTCCACGAGCTGAGCGATGAGGAGGCGGCCGAGCGGATCCGGCGGGACCGCGTGGACATTCTGGTGGATTTAGGCGGGCATACCGCCGGCGGGCGTCCCAGGCTGCTGGCGCTGAAGCCCGCCCCCGTCCAGGTGAGCTGGTTGGGCTATCCCGACACGACGGGGCTGGAGGAGGTGGACTACCGGCTGAGCGACGAGCTGGCCGACCCGCCGGGCCTCACCGAGGGCTTCTACACCGAGCGACTGCTGCGCCTGCCCGCGCCCTTCCTCTGCTACCGGCCGCCCGCCGAGGCGCCTCCGTCCGGGCCGCTGCCCGCTCGCCGGCAGGGCCGGATCACTTTCGGCGCCTTTCACAATCTGGCCAAGATCCACCGGGAGGCGGCGCAAGCCTGGACCCAGATCCTGCGCGCTGTTCCGGGCTCGCGCCTGCTGATGAAGGCGGCCGCGCTGGGCGAGGCCCGGGTGCGGGAACGCATCAGCGAGCTGTTCGCAAGTTGCGGCTTGGAGACCTCGCGGCTGGAGCTGCGCGGGCGCGTGCCCGATCTGCGGGGCCACCTGGCGGTCTACCAGGAAGCGGACATTGCGCTGGACGCTTTCCCGTACGCAGGGACCACCACGACTTGCGAGGCGCTCTGGATGGGTGTGCCCGTGGTCACGCTGGTCGGGCGGACGCACGCCTCGCGGACCGGGCTGAGTCTGCTGTCGGCGGTCGGATTGCGGGAGCTGGCGGCCGCCTCGCTGCCGGACTATATCGCGACCGCGGCGAGGCTGGCGGCGGCGCCGGATCGGCTGGCCGAACTGCGGGCCGGCTTGCGCGCGCGCATGGCCGCCTCGCCGCTCGCCGACGGCCGCCGCTTTGCCCGCTGCCTGGAAAAGGCCTACCGGGAGATGTGGCGGCGCTGGTGCGAGGGGAGGGAGAGGTGAAAACCGAAGCGCCGCCGGGTCCGGTTCCGCCCGAGGTCGCCGAGAGCGCGGAGATGAACCGGCAGGGCCGGTACGAGGAATCCGCCGCGCTGTGCCGGCGCGCCCTCCGAGGGCGCCCGGAATGCCCCGAGTTGCTCAACAACCTGGGAGTGGCGCTGGCCGGCATGGGGCGGCTGGAGGAGGCGGCGGGCGAGTTCCAGCGCGCCCTGCGGCTTCGCCCGGAGTTCACGGCCCCGGCCAACAATCTGGCGGCGGTGTGCATCAAGTTACGGCGCCCGGAGGAGGCCTGGGAGCTGTTGACCGGAGTGCTACGGCGGGATGCCTCCGCCGTCGAGGCGCGCAACAACCTGGCCACCCTGCTGCGCCGGGCGGGGCGCTTCACGGAGGCGGGGCGGCAACTGGAACAGGCTCTGAGCGTCCGGCCGGATTTGGCGGAGTTGTGGAGAAACCTGGCGACGCTGCGCCGGGACGAGGGGCGGCTCGAGGAGGCCGTCGCCTGTTACCGGCGAGCCGTCGAGCTGCGTCCCGAATGCCCGCTGGCCGCCTCGGCCCTGCTGATGGTTTTGAATTACCTGCCTGGGGCGGACCCGCTGGAGGTCTACGCCGAACACCGGGCTTGGGCCCGGCGCTACGCCGAGCCGCTGGGGGCCGCCCTCCGGCCGCACGGTAGGGATCCCTCCCCGGAGCGGCCCTTGCGCATCGGCTACCTCTCGCCCGACTTGCGCCGGCATCCGGTGGCGTTCTTCTTGCAACCCGTGCTGGAGGCGCACGACCGGGAAGGCTTCCCGGTCACCTGTTACGCCGACGTGGCTGCTGCGGACTCGCTGACCGAGCGGCTGAAGGCGCTGGTCGAGCGCTGGCGGGACGTCTCGGCCCTCAGCGACGAGCAACTGGCCCGGCAGATTCGCGCCGACGGCATTGACATTCTGGTGGACCTGGCGGGGCACGCCGGTCAGACCCGCCTGCTGGTGTTTGCTCGCAAGCCCGCGCCCGTGCAGGTGACCTGGTTGGGCTATCCCAACACCACGGGCCTGAGGACCGTGGACTACCGCATCAGCGACGCCTGGGCCGATCCGCCCGGCTGGAGCGAGCACCTCTACAGCGAGCAGCTCGTGCGGCTGCCCGGCGGCTTCAGTTGCTGGAAGCCGCCCGAGGAAGCGCCCGAAGTGGCGCCGCCGCCCTGCTTGAGCCGGGGCGGAATCAGCTTCGGTTCGTTCAATTTCGTGGCGAAAGTGAACTCCCGGGTCATCGAGGCGTGGGCGGAGATCCTCAGGCGCGTGCCCGGCTCGCGCCTGCTGTTGAAGTACTCGGGATGGGACGACCAGGGGGTGAGGCGGCGGCTCGAGGGTGAGTTTGCCCGCCTGGGCGTCTCTGCCGAGCGACTGGTCTTGTTGGGTTCGACTTATGGCTGGCGCGAGCATTTGAGCGCGTACGGCGAGGTGGACATTGCGCTGGATCCGTTCCCCTACAACGGGACTACCACCACCTGCGACGCCCTGTGGATGGGCGTGCCCGTGCTGGTCCTGGCGGGGCGGATGCATGCCGGCCGGGTGGGGGTGAGCTTGCTCCATCAAATCGGCTTGCCGGAGCTGGCGGCGGATTCGATCCCGCTTTACGTGGAGCGGGCCGTGGAGCTGGCCGGCGACCCGGGACGGCTGGCGCGGCTGCGGGCGGAGCTGCGGGAGCGCGTGGCGCGCTCGCCGCTGACCGACGCACGCTCGTTCACCCGAGGCTTGGAAGAGGCCTACCGAGCGATGTGGCGGCGCTGGGCCGGGAGAACGGGCGGCAGGATGGGCCGGACATGAGAGGCGGCGCCCTCGAGGAGGGTCTCGAGCACCACCGGGCGGGCCAGGCGGAAGAGGCTGAAGCGGCCTACCGGCGGGTGCTGGAGGCGGCGCCGGATTGCGCCGACGCCTGGAATCTGCTGGGAGTGCTTTGTTGCCAGACCGGCCGCGGCCCGGAAGGGCTGGCCTGCCTGGAACGGGCGGCCGGCCTGGGGCCGAGCAACCCGGTCTACCAGAACAATCTGGGGCTGGCGCTCCAGGCGGCAGGAAGGGTCACGGAAGCAGAGGCTCGCTTCCGGCGGGCTCTCCAGCTCGATCCGAACTACCCGGAGGCCCACAACAACCTGGGGAACCTTTTGCTGAACCGGGGCTGCTGGCAGCCGGCGATCGCCTGCTACCAAAGGGCGCTGGGCCTTCGTCCCGGCTATGCGCAGGCCCGCAACAATCTGGGCAACGCCTTGCGGCAGGCGGGCCGTTGGGGGGAGGCCGAGGCTTGCTATCGGGAGGCCCTCCGGCTGAATCCCGGCTACGCCGAGGCCTACGGAAACCTGGGTGGGCTGCTGGGCGCGGAGGCCCGGCTGGGGGAGGCCCTGGATTGCTTTCGCCGGGGACTGGAAGTCCGACCGGAGGACCACCATCTGCACTCGAACCTGCTGCTCTATCTGCACTACGACCCCGCTCAGACGCCGGAGGGGATCTTCGCCGAGCACTTGCACTGGAGGCAGAGGCACGCGGCGGCGCTGGAAGCCCGGGCGCGTCCGCCCGTTCGTCCCCGCTCGCCCGAGCGCCGGCTGCGGCTGGGTTACGTCTCGGCGGACTTTCGCGAGCACTCGGTGGCTTTCTTCGTTGAGCCGGTGCTGGCGGCGCACGATCGGACGCAGTTCGAGGTCTATTGCTACTCGGACGTGGCGGCGCCGGATAGAGTGACCGAGAGGCTGGCAGGACTGGCCGAGCAGTGGCGCAGCGTGGTTGGCCTAAGCGACGCCGCGCTGGCCGAGCTGGTGCGCGAGGACGGGATTGACATTCTGGTGGACCTGGGGGGGCACACGGCGCAGAACCGGCTGTTGGCGTTCGCGCGCAAGCCGGCGCCGGTGGAGGTGACTTGGTTGGGGTATCCCGACACCACCGGTCTGGCCAGCATGGATTACCGGATCACGGATGCCCGGGCCGATCCGCCCGGCTGGACCGAGAGCCTTCATAGCGAGCGGCTGGCGCGTCCGGCCGGCGCCTTCCTCTGCTACCGGCCGCCGCAGGGGGCGCCGGAGGTGGAGACCTACACGGAGGAGGAAATCTGTTTCGGCTGCCTGAACCAGCCGGCCAAACTCAACCCCCCTCTGCTCCGCCTCTGGGCGGCCCTTCTGGGGCGCCTGCCCCGCTCCCGCCTGCTGATCAAGGCCCGCGGCTTGGCCGATCCCGCCGTGCGCAGCCGCCTGCTGGATTGGCTGGAAAGCTGTGGTCTGGAGCGCGAGCGGGTCGAACTGCATCCCCCGGCGGCGGCCTTGCAGGACCACCTGGCCTTCTACCGGCGCATCGCCCTGGCGCTGGACACCTTTCCCTATCAGGGAACGACCACCACTTGCGAGGCGCTCTGGATGGGCGTGCCGGTGGTGACCCTGGAGGGGCGCACCCACGCCTCGCGGGTGGGAGCGAGCCTGCTGGGCGCGCTGGGGCTGGAGGAACTCGTCGCCCACACGCCCCAGCAATACGTGGCCGTGGCGGCCGCGTGGGCGGCGGACCGGGAGCGGCTGGCCCGGTTGCGCCGCAGCTTGCGCGCCCGGATGCAGCAAGCGCCGCTGACGGATGCGCGCTCGTTCACCCGGGGCTTGGAAGAGGCCTACCGAGCGATGTGGCGGCGCTGGTGCTCTGAAGCCGGAAGCCGGCGCGGCCGATGAAGGAGGATGAGGCGGGCGGTGAAGCTGCGCGTGGTGCTGATGGGCCGCAAGGCGGCGGCTGCGGCCGCGCTGGAGTACCTGCTCGAGCGCGGCCATCAGATCACGCTGGTGATCAGCTCGGAGAGCGGCGCCGATGGCCGGGGCCGCCCTTTGGAGGCGGCCGCCGGCCGGCGCGGCATACCGGTTTGGCGGGATGAACAGGTCTACGCCCGGCTGGGGGAGGGCGCGCCCGAGCTGGCGGGCGTGGATCTGGCCCTTTCCTACTTGCACCGGCGCAGGATCCTCCCGGAGCTGATCGCGCTGCCGCGAATAGGCTGCTTCAATTTCCATCCTGCGCCGCTGCCCGAGCTGCGCGGCGTGGGGGGCTACAACTTCGCCATCCTGGAGAATCGGACCGAGTACGGGGTTTCGGCGCATTGGGTGGCGCCGGAGATTGACGCCGGCGATCTGGTCGAGGTGCGCCGCTTCCCGATCCAGCCCGCCGAGCAGACCGCCTGGTCGCTGGAGCGCAAGACCCAAGCCGAATTGTTCGCGCTGTTCTGCCGGTTCATCCGGCGGGTCGAGCGGGGCGAGCCGCTGCCGCGGCGGCCGCAAGGGGCAGGCCGCTACATTTCCCGGGCCCAGATGCTGGAGGCGATGCGCATCCAGCCCGGGGATCCGCCGGAACTGGTGGATCGCAAGGCGCGGGCCTTTTGGTTTCCGCCGCACGCAGGCGCTTATGTGGAGCTGGGCGGGAGGCGATTCACGCTGGCGCCCGAGTTGGGGCTGCGGCAGTGGGCCGAGGCGGGGGCGCCATGATTCCCTTCGCCCGTCCGGACCTCAGCTCGCTCGAGGAGCGCTACCTACTGGAGGCTTTCCGCAGCAGTTGGATCTCATCCAGCGGTCCCTTCATCGAGCGCTTCGAGCGCGAGTTCGCCGCCCTATGCGGGACGCGGGCGGCCATCAGCGTGGCCAACGGGACCGTGGCGCTGCACCTGGCCTTGCTGGCTTTGGACGTGCGGCCCGGGGACGAGGTGCTGGTGCCCTCGCTGACCTACGTGGCCACGGCCAATGCCGTGCGCTACGTGGGCGCCGAGCCGGTGTTCGTGGACGTGGACCCGCAGACCTGGTGCCTGGATGCGGGCCTGCTGGAAGGGGCCGTCAGCCGCCGCACGCGGGGCATCATCGCGGTGCATCTCTACGGACACCCGGCCGATATGGACGCCATCAACCTACTGGCCGGAGTGCACGGGCTGTGGGTGATCGAGGATGCCGCCGAGGCGCATACGGCGCTCTACAAGGGGCGTCCGGTGGGCGGGCTGGCGCGCGCGGCGACGTTTTCTTTTTACGGCAACAAGATCTTTAGTTGCGGCGAGGGGGGAGCGGTCACGCTGGACGACGCGCAACTGGAGATCCGCATGCGGACCCTGCGCGGCCAGGGCATGGACCCGGCGCGCCGCTACTGGTTTCCGGTGACGGGCTACAACTTCCGGCTGACCAACCTGGCTTGCGCCCTGCTGTGCGCGCAACTGGAGCGGCGCCAGGAGATCCTCAGCCGGCGGCGGCGGTTGTTCGAGCTGTACCGGGCGCTGCTGGGGCAGACGCCGGGCATCGGCCTGCCGCCTCGGGCCGAGTGGGCCGAGCCGGCCCCTTGGGTGTTTTCGATCACGGTGGAGGAGGAGATCTATGGGCGTTCGCGGGACGAGCTGGCGGCGCGCCTGGCGGCGGCCGGCATCGAAACGCGCCCCTTTTTCATTCCGTTGCATCGCCTGCCGCCTTTCCGCGAAGAGTCGCGGCGGCGGGGGGATTTCCTGCCGGTCAGCGAGCGGCTGGCCGATACCGGGCTGAGCCTGCCGGTCCACGCCGGCATCGGAGAGCGGGAGCTGGAGCGGATCGCCGAGGTGGTGCGCAGCGGCTGCCGGGCCAGAGGGCGGCTGTGTCCGGCCGAGGCGGGAGGTTGAGATGCGGCCGCTGCGGATCGGCATTGACGCGCGCTTGCCTGGCGGAGCCCGCACGGGGGGCACCGAAACGGTGGTGCTGGGGCTGGCGGGCGGCTTGGCGAAGCTGAGCGACGGGGACGAAGAGTATTTCTTTTTGACCCGTCGCGGGGCGGACCAATGGATCCGGCCGCACCTGAGCGGGCCGTGTCGCGTGCTGGAAGGGCCGGGGTTGCCCTGGCCGGCGGTTCAGTGGATCGAGATCCGCATCGGGCAGGGGTGGCAGGGGGGCGGAGCGGCGTGGGAGAAAGTGCGCAGCCTGCCCGAGCGCGTGAAAGTGCCCTTGTGCTGCTCGGAGGGGACCATCGAGAGGGCCGGGCTGGATCTGATGCACTTCACCTTTCAGGACGGCTTCCTGACCGAGACGCCCACGGTCTATCAGCCGCACGACTTGCAGCATTTGCACCTGCCGGAGTATTTCGACGCGGCCATGGTGCTCTACCGCGAGGTTCTCTACCGCACGCTGTGCTATCAGGCGCGCATGGTGGCGGTGGCCTCGCGCTGGACGCGGCAGGACGTCATGCGCCGGTACGGGTTGGCCGAGGAGAAAGTGCAGGTGGTGCCGCCGGCGCCTATGGCGGCGGCCGGCGATGCGCCTTCCCCCGGGCAGTTGCGCGAGGTTCGGGAGAGGTTCGGCCTGCCGGAGGAATTCCTGTTGTATCCGGCGCAAACCTGGCCGCATAAGAATCATTTGGGTCTGCTGGAGGCGCTGGCGATCCTGCGCGACCGCCGGGGCCTGGCGGCGCCGCTGGCGGCCACCGGCTACCAGAACGCGTTTTTCGCCCGGATCGCCCAGCGGGCGCGGGAACTGAAGCTGGAGGGGCAGGTGCGGTTCCTGGGCGTCGTGAACGCGCAGGAGCTTTCTTGCCTGTACCGGCTCTGCCGGGCGGTGGTGATTCCGACCAAATTCGAGGCGGTGAGTTTCCCATTGTGGGAGGCTTTTCTGGCGGGAGCGCCGGCGGCCTGCTCGCGGGCCACCTCGCTGCCCGAACAGGCCGGGGATGCGGCGCTGCTGTTCGACGCGGAGGATCCCGAGCAGATGGCGGAGGCGATCGAGCGGCTCTGGCGGGAGGAAGATCTGCGCCGCAGGCTGGCCGAGCGCGGGCGGCAGCGGGTGGCGGCTTTCAGTTGGGAACGCACGGCGCGGCTGTTTCGGGCCCACTACCGGCGGCTGGCGGGACGGCGGCTGGAGAAGGCCGACCGGGAGCTGCTAGAGGCGCCGGCGCCGCTGTGAAGGCTCAAGGGCGGCTGGGGCGGGCCGATAAGAGGGAACGAGGCGGCGCCTCGGGCATCCGAACCCAAGGAGAACCCGGGCCCGGCAGGAAGCCGGGAAGCGCCGCGAAACAGGATGTGAAGAAATGTTTTCGGTCGTCACCAACGTCAACTCCCTCATCGCCCAGGAAAACCTCCGGGTGAACAACGAATTCCAAAGCCGGACTATTCAGCGGTTGACCTCCGGCTATCGCATCAACGCCTCCGGCGATGACGCGGCGGGCCTGGCGGTGGCCAACAAGTATCGCAGCGACGTGGCCGAGCTGGTGCAAGGCGTGCGCAACGCCAATGACGGCATCAGCGCGCTCCAGATCATTGACGGCGGCTTGAACAACATCGCCAAGATCCTGGACCGGCTGAAGACGCTGGCCACCCAGTCGGCCTCGACCACCTTCACCGGCAGCCGGAACACGCTGAACACCGAGTACCAGGCGCTGCTGGCGGAAATTGACCGGCAGGCGTCCAACATCGGGCTGGTCAGCGGCGGCACCTACAACAGCACGCTGCAGGTCTACATCGGCGGCGGCTCCAACCAGACCAACGCCAAGGCGACGGTGGACCTCAGCGGCAGCACCAACCGGGTGGACGCCAGCAGTCTGGGCATCGGCTCGACCAGCGTAGCGGCGGGCGGCGCCACCCTGGGTTCGACCGACCTGACCGGGACCACCACCTTCCTGGCGGGCGGTTCGCAGACCTTCACCTTCAACATCTACGACACGACGCTCTCGACCCACGGCACCATCACGGTGACGGTGACCGGCGGGACCAACGGCATCCAAGGCTCGGCCGCCCTGACCCAGTTGAACAACGCCCTGAACACTTACGGCATTTCGGCCACCACCGACGCCAACGGCTACCTGGCCTTCGGCGGCACGCGCGCCTTTGTGGTCACCGCGGGGAGCGCTACGGCGGGCAACGCTTTGGCGACCGGCTCCACAGCCACCGACAACGAAGGCGTCTACCGGCTGGCTTCGACCAACTTCACCGCGGTGGCCAACTCGACGCAGACCGAAGTGCTGACGTTCCAGAACGCCAGCGGTTCGGCGACGGTTACGCTGGACGCCACGGCCGGGGCCAGCGTGGCGGCGGCGGTGAGCGCCATCAACGCACAGACCGCTTCGCTCGGCGTCTACGCCGTAGTGGGCGAGACCTCCAGCCAGATCACCATCCAGAGCTCGGGCGATTTCAGCATCGTCGTGACCGAGGACGGCAGCACCTCGACCGGGCTGGCGTCGGGCACCGGCTCGCTGACGGTCTCCGATCCCTCCACCACCGCGACGACCACGGCCAACGCCCTGGCGGCGCTGTCGGCGATCCAGACCGCCATCGCCAACCTCGGCCTGGTGCAAGGGCGCGTGGGAACCGGGCAGAACAAGCTGCAATACGCCATTCAGCTTGCCCAGTCCCAGATCGCCAGCTACTCGGCAGCCGAGTCTCGCTTGAGGGACGCCGACATGGCGGCGGAGGCGGCCAACCTGACCAAGGCGCAGGTGATGCAGCAGGCCTCGCTGGCCGCTATGGCTCAGGCCAACGCGGCCCCGCAGGCGGTCCTGGCGCTGTTGCGCGGCTAGTCCGCGTGAGGGAGCCGGGCCGGGTGGAGGGAGACGGCGCCCGCCCGGCTCTCTCTGTTGCGGGATGAGAACCTATGGCCGATAGCAGCACGCTGTTCACCGGCGCCAGTCGCTACGCGTCCGATTTCCAGAGCCTGATTGATCGGGCAGTGAGGATCGCCTCGCTGCCCCTGACGCAGCTCCAGTCCGCGCGGAGCACGCTCCAGGCGCAGTCCTCGGCGCTCAGCGCGCTGGAGGACGCCTTCCAGTCCTTGCAAACCGCTCTCAGCAGTTTGGAGAGCGCCACCGGGGTGAGCGGCTACTCGACGGCGGTCTCCAACGGGGCCGTGTTGAGTGCGGCGGTGAGCACCGGCGCGATGACGGGGGTTTGGACCGTCGAGGTCACCAGCCTGGGGGCCTGGACCAGCACACTGAGCAAGGACGGCCTCACCACGGTCACCGATCCCTCCACCCAGAACATCAGCGCGGCCTCGAGCTTCACCCTCACGGTGGACGGCACGCCCACCGTGATCACGCCCGCGGCGGGAACCCTCGCGGCGCTGGTCGAAGCGATCAACGAGGCCGATCTCGAGGTGGAAGCCTCCGTCGTCAACCTCGGATCGGGCTCGTCGCCCGATTACCGCCTGGCCATCCGCAGCACGAAGCTGGCCGCCGTCAGCATCCAGCTCAACGACGGGACGCAGGACTTGATGGAGACCCTGGCGACCGGCGGGCCGGCCGCTTACAAGGTCAACGGTATGGCGAGCGCGATTCAGAGCGACTCGCGCACCGTGACCCTGGCGCCCGGTTTGACCATCACCCTGTTGAGCGTGAGCGAAACCGGCGTGGCCACCACCGTCACGGTTTCGCGGTCCGCCACCGCTTTCAGCAACGCGCTCTCCTCGCTGGTGACCGCCTACAACGCGGCCGTGGATGCCCTGGACGCGCATCGCGGCCAGAAGGGCGGGGCGCTGGCCGGCCAGAGCATCGTCTTTACTCTCACCGACGCCTTGCGCCAACTGACCCGCTATGAAGCCGGCTCAGGCGCCATCCGTAGCTTGACGGACCTGGGCCTGAGCTTCGACGACAAAGGCAAGCTTTCCCTCGATGCGACCGCCTTCCAGGACGCGGTGGGCGACAATGCTTCCGCCTTGCTGGACTTCCTGGGCGCCAGCGCCGGGGGCGGGTTCCTGCAATGGGCCTCCGGGGTGCTCGACGGCTTGCTGGATTCCACCGACGGCGCGCTGAGCTTGTCCCTGGGCACTCTGCGGGATCAGCTCAGCGCGCAAGACGACCGCATCGAAGCCGAACAGGATCGGGTGGAGCAGATCCGGCAGAACCTGGTGGCCCAGATGGCGGCGGCCGACGCCTTGATCGCCTCGCTCGAACAGCAGGCCCGCTACATCACCGGCCTGTTCGAGTCCATGCGGATCGCGGCCCAGATGTATTCGCAATGAGCCCCGGGGAGGCATGGGAGGCGGCTGCGGCCCGCCTGCGCAGGGCGGTGGCGGCCGGAACCTACGCCGAAGCGCAAGCCGGCTTGGAGCAGATGCGCCGGGCGCTGGACAGCGTGCAGGGGACAGCGGAGCGGGCAGCCCTGGCGCGCCAGGCGCTCGACGCGCTGGCCTGGGCGCGAAAGGCCGTGCTGGCGGCGCGGGCGCAGGATGCCGGCCGGCTGGCGCGGTTGCGGGGGCTGCCCGCGGGCTACCGCGCGGCCGGCCCGCCGCGGCGCGGCTGGCGCCTGGAGGCCTGACTCAGGGTTTGATCGGCACGGCTTGCCGGCGAATGTAGTCCTCCACCGGCGAGGCCGCCGGCCCGATGTAGTGGTAGGCTTCGGCGTATTGCAGGCCGTAGTTGCGGCCCAGATCGCGATTCATCGCCAGGACGAATTCCCTGATGTAGGCCCGGCTGGCGGCGTCGTCGTCCTCGCCCAGCAAGGGCAGCCGCAAGCCCTTTTCCCGCAGGCTGCGGCGGAGCCGGGCGCCGGTTTCGCCCGCCGGGCCCTGGGCCCGGTTGGCCAGGTTGACCTCGACCTTGCGGTCCATGACGGCGCTGATGTCCACCACGCGATTGACCAACTGCGGCCCCCGGGCGAAGTAATACCTTTCGCGGACCGCTTGGGGCCGGAGGCCGGCGGCGAAATGCTCCGGGTAATCCTTGCGCATGCCGGCCATCCAGCAGGCCGCCTCGACGCACTGTGCGGTGACGTAGTGGTCGGGGTTCTCTTCGTAGGGTCCCCAGGGGTCGTAGCTGATGACGGTATCCACCCGGAGCAGGCGAAACAGGAAGATCAGGCGGCAGCGCAGTTCGGGTTTCGAGATGCCGTCCATCTGGTGGTTGCCGTAATTCAGATCGAAGGCCTGTTTGAGGCCGAGCAGGCGCGCGACCTCGAGATTGTCGCGCTCGTTGGCCAGCACGCCCTCGCCGACGCCGCCGGGCCCGGTCATGTCGTCGTTGGTAGTGCGGATCAAATAGCCGGTGTAGCCTTCCTCGATCAGCTTGAGGACCAGGCCGGCGGCGAACAGGGGGATGTCGTCGGCGTGGGGCTGGATGGCAGCCAGCACCTTGCCGGCGTGCGGTTTGCCGGGCTGAGGGCGCTCGATGAAGACCTCCCCGGCCGGCGGCCACTGCAAGGCCGCCATCCATCCGGGCGCGCCCAGGAAGTGGCGTCTGCGCATAGGCGGCTCCTCCTTGCCGTGGGCCATTATAGGCGCATCAGGGCGGAGGGGCGGCGCCCCCGCCGCAGCGCCGGGCTCGCTCGCTTCAGCGGAGGGCGCCGGCCCGAGCGGCGTTGGCCGCAGGCCCGGCCGGGGAAGCCTCGGCCAGGCACAGGCCGTAGGCTTCCAAGGTCAGGCCCAGGGCCTGGCGGAGGCGCGACACCGCGCGGTTGGCTTCCAGGCGCGCGACGACCCCGCGGCGGCGGGCGTCGGAGTATTCGTTCTGCCGCGTCAGGACCATGAAGTTGGTGGATTCGCCCGCCTGGAACAGGCGCACTTCGCTGTCCAGCTTGTCCTTGGCGGCGCGCTCGCCGGCCTGGGCGGCGCGAATGCGCTGCCGGGCGGTTTCCAGCGCCTGAAGCGCGTTGCGCACCTGAGCCTCGATCAGTTGCTCGAGCCGGGCCTGCTCGAGCTCGAGCCGGCGCTCGGCGAGGGCGGCTTGCGCCAGCGTGGCTTCCGCCGTGCGGTTGCGCGGATTCCAATCCAGCGTCAGGCCGGCCTGGAAAGTCTGATACCGGCGCGCGAAGAGATTGGAAAGCGCAGTGCCGTAGCCGCCCACCAGGATGTCAGGCAGCGATCCGAAGCCCGCCGCCGGAACGGGCGGCAGGCCGGCCAGAGCCGAGAGCTCGTTGAGGCGCGCGGCCGAGGCGCGATTGGCCTCGCTGAAAGGATTCTCCCGCGCGCTGACCGTGCCGGCCAGGCCGGCGTTGGCGTAGCCGGCCACCAGGTTCAACTGCGGCCTGAGCTGATCGGCGCTGACCTGCCGCTGCACCTGGCTGGCCTGCCGCCGGGCTTTCAGGGATTCGACTTCCGGGCGGCGCGCCAGGGCCGCCGCCACCGCCTCGCGGAGGTCGCCGGCTTGCGGCGGGGCCAGATCCTCGAGTTCGACCGGAACCAGTTCTTCGTTCCAGATCGGCTCGCTGCGCGCGGCCGCCAGCACGACCTTGAGTGCGTTCTCGGCTTCGGTGAGGGCGTTCAGGGCGCTGTAGTAAGCGTCCAGGCGGCGCTCGAGCTCGGCTTCGGCCGCGGAAATCTCGATGGGGGCCAGGGTCTGGCTTTCGACCATACGCCGGGTGCGGGCCCACTGCTCCCGGGCCAGCTCGACCGCCTCGCGCGCCACCTCGACCGCCTCGCGCGCCGCCGCCAGATCCCAGTAGGCCTGCTCGACGCGCCCGATCACCTCGATGACTCGCTGCCGGAAGTCGGCCTCGGAGACTTCCAGTTGATTGCGCCGGATGCGCAGCTCGCCCCGTTCCCGGTCCACCACCCGGTTGCGCAACAAAGGGAACGTGACGCCCAACAGCAGGCGGGAGTTGATGAACGGGTTCAGGGAGACGAACGGGTTGGAAGTGGATTGGCGGGCGTTTTCGAAATCCAGGTTCAGGGCGGCGCCCTGCCAGGGCAGCCGCTGGCGGAAGTAGAAGTTTTGCGCCAGCGAGTGCTCGCTCAACCGCCCGCCGGCGCCGACCAGGACCGAGCTGGTGGGCGTGTTGCGGGACTCCAACAAGGGCGTCCAGCGAAAAGTGGGATCCAGAAACCCCTGGGCCGCCTTGACGCCCTCACGCGCCGCGGCGGTGTTCAGCTTCTCGATCTGGATGTCCAGATTGCCGCGCAGGGCGAGCTGGACCGCCTCGGAAAGGCGCAGCGGCCGGCGGATCATTCCCACGCCCACTCGCCGGGGCGCCTCCGGCGCGGGAGCCTGGGCTTGAAGCGGGACCGCCAGCAGAAGGGCCAGGGCGAACAGGCCCGAGAGGGCCGCCCAAGCCCGCCGCCAGCTCAGCAGCCGGGCGAAGGCGGCCAGGCGTCCCCACACCGGCGAGTGCGCCAGGTCGTCCAGCAGCGAGTAGACCACGGGCGTCACCAGCAAGGTCAGCAGCAGGCAGAGCGACTGCCCGCCGATGACCACGATGGCCACCGTGCGCCGCGAGCCGGATCCCGCCCCGCTGCCCACCGCCATGGGGATCATGCCCGCCACCAGCGAGGCGGTCGTCATCAGGATGGGACGCAGCCGGTCTTCGCAGCCGCGCAGGATGGCCTCCAGGCGGGGCAGGCCGCGTTCCCGCCGCAGCCGTTTGATCCGGTCAATTTGCAGAATGGCGTTCTTCTTGACGATCCCGAACAGCATCAGGATGCCCAGCGAGCTGTAGACGATGGAAAAGTTCTCCCCCATCACCATCAGCGACAGCAGGGCGAAGGGAGCGGCCAGGGGCAGGCTGACCAGGATGGTCAGCGGATCCATGAAGCTCTCGAACTGAGCCGCCAGCACCATGTACATGAACACGATGGAAAGCACGAAGGCGAGGACGAACTCCAGCGAGGCGCGGCCGAACTCGCGGCTGCGCCCCAGCAGGCCCGAGCGGTATTCCGGCCCCATGTTCAGCTCGGCGACCGTCTGCTCGAGCACCGGGATGACGTTCGAGAGGGCCTGCCCTTCGACCAGGTTGGCCGTGATCATGATTTGCCGCTGGCGGTTGACGCGATCAATCTGGGTGGGCCCGCCGCCCGGCTCGAAACGGACCAGATTGGCCACCGGCACGTTGCCCAGCGCGGCCGAGGGCACGTAGAGCCGCTCCAGAGCGCCGGCCGAATCGCGGAAGCGCTTCTCCACGCGCAAGGCGACGTCGTAGCGGTCGTCGCCCTCGCGATAGGTGGTCACCTGCTCGTCGCCGCCCACCAGGGTGCGCAGGGCGGTGGCGATGGAGGCCACGCTGACGTTCAGATCGGCCGCTTTCTCGCGGTTGATGCGCGCGCGCAGCTCGGGCTTGCCGGGTTCGTAGCTGGAGTCAATGTCCTTGACGCCGGGCAGCGCGGCCAGTCGCTTCTTGACCGCCTCGGTGTAGCGCTCCAGCCGGCTGAAGTCCGGGCCCTGGATGAAAAACATCAGGTCCTTGTTGGCGCCGCTTCCCTGGACGAAGGAGGGCAACTGGACGCCCACGGTGAGGTCGCGGAAACGTTCCAGGCGCCGGCGGGCCAGCAGCATCAGCTCCTGCTGAGTCTGCCGGCGCTGCTCCATGGGGACCAGCTCGACCAGGATTGAGCCGCGGTCCACCTGGCGGCGGGCGTCGGCGCCGATCAGGGTCAGCAAGTGGCTGACGCCGGGCAACTGGCGGAGCTCGGCCTCCAGCTCGCGCATCATCTGATCGCTGCCTTCCAGCGAGGATCCCACCGGCATGCGCACGGTGACCTCGAACTCGCTGCGGTCATCCACCGGCAGGAAGTCCTTGCCGATGGCGGTGAACAGCGGGACGGCGGAAAGGGCGATCAGCAGGGCGCCGGCCGCCACCGCCCAGCGGCGCCTCATCGCCCAGCGGAGCATCCGCCGGTAGGGCCCGGCCAGGCCGCGGAACAGCGCCGTCTCCTTGGTGGCCGAAGCGCCCTGCTCCAGGCGCAGGAAGCGGGAGCTGAGCATGGGAGTGAGGGTGAAACTGACCAGCAGGGAGACCATGATGGCGAAGGCCGCGGTCCAGCCGAAACTGGACATGAACTTGCCCACGATGCCGCCCATCATGGCCACGGGCAGGAAAATGATGACCAGGCTGAGGGTGGTGGCCATCACCGCCAGGGCGATCTCGCGCGTGCCCTGGATGGCCGCCTCCGCCGGCGCCAGCCTCTTTTCCTCGGCGTTGCGGAAGATGTTCTCCAACACCACGATGGCGTCGTCAATGACCACGCCCACCACCAGCACCAGGGCCAGCATGGTGATCTGGTTGAGCGTGAAGCCCATCCAGTTCATCAGGGTGTAGGTGGAGATGATCGAGGTGGGGATGGCGAGGGCGGCGATCAGCGTCGAGCGCCAGCTCCGGATGAACAGCAGCACCACCAGGCCGGCGAACAGCCCGCCCAGGATCAGGTGTTCCTGCACGGCCCGGAAGGAAGCCTCGATGAACTGTGATTGGTCGCCGGCGTAGCTGATGCGGAAGTCCGGCGGCAGGGCTTGTTGGAGCTGCTCGATGCGGTCCTTGACGGCGTGGATGACCTCCAGCGTGTTGGTGCCGGCCTGCTTGCGGACTTCCAGCACCACCGCCGGCTGGCCGTCCAGGCGGGCCAGCGAACGGGGCTCCTCGACGCCGTCCTCGACCCGTGCGATGTCGCGCACGCGCACGGGCGCCCCGCCGACCGTGGCGACGATCAAATCGGCAAAGTCCCCCGGGCGCTCGAGGCGGCCCAGAGTGCGCAGGGAGACCTCGCGCGGCCCCTGGTCCAGGCGCCCGCCCGGGATCTCGACGTTTTGCGCGGCCAGCGCCGCCCGCACCTGGTCAATGTTCAGGTTGTAGGCGTAGAGTTTCTCCCCGTCCAGCCAGATCTGGATCTGCCGCTGCCGTTCGCCGATGAAGCGCACCTGCCCCACCCCGGCGAGGGACTCGATGTTCTTCTTGATCCGGTCGTCCACCAGCTTGGTGGTCTCGCGCAGGTCGCGCCGGGAGGAGACGGCGATCGAGATCACCGGCGCGGCGTCGGTGGCGATCTTCTCGATGACGGGCGGGTCCACGTCGCGGGGAAGCTGGCGCATCACCCCGGCCACCCGGTCGCGCACCTCCTGGGCGGCCACGTCCGGATCCTTCTCCAGGACGAAGGTGACGAAGACCTGCGAGACGCCTTCGGAGGAAATCGAGCGCAGCTCGTCAATGCCGCTGACCGTATTGACCGCCTCCTCGATACGGCGGGTGACTTGGGTCTCGACCTCCTCGGGCGAGGCGCCGCGCAGCGTGGTGGTGACGGTCACCGTGGGAAACTCGATCTTGGGCGTCAGATCCACGCCCAGCTTGCGGTAGGCGTTCAAGCCCAGCACCACCAGGGCCAGAATGAGCATGGTGGCGAAGACCGGCCGCCGCACGCAGATTTCCGCCAGTCGGTGCATGGCTTACCTCCCGCCGCCCGCGGCGCGGACTCGCGCGCCGTTGACCAGGGCCGCCTGGCGCGTCAGAATCACCCAGTCGCCGGGCCGGATCTCGCCGCCCGGCAGTTCGACCCAGCCGCCGATCTCGAGGCCGGGGGTGATCTTGTGCTCCACGGCGCGCCCGTCGCGCAGGGTGAAGATCTTGGTCAGGCCCGCCACCTGATAGAGCGCCTCCTTGGGCGCCATCACGACGCTGGAGTCCTGGGAGACCGCCAGCCGCACCTGGACGAACATGCCGGGCTTCAAGCGCGGGTCGCGCGCCGTCAGCCGGGCCTCCGCGCTGAGCGAGCGGGAGCGCGCATCCAGGGCCGGATTCAGCTCCCGGACCACCGCCTGGAACTCGGCGCCGGGCGCGGCGTCGGTGGTGAAGCGCAGCGTGCTGCCGACGCGCACTTCGCCGGAGGCCGTCTCGGGGATCTCCACTCGCAGGCGCAGGGGATGCGTCTTCACCAGGGTCAGGATGGGCGCGTTTTCCCGCAGGTACTGGCCGGGAGAGACCAGGCGGGCGGTCACCGCGCCGTCGAAGGGCGCGCGCACGGTGGCGTCCGCCAGGCGCTTTTCGGCCAGCCGCACCTCGGCCCGCAGGGCCTGGATGGCGGCAAGCTGCATGCGCAGTTCGTGGCGCGCCGCGTCCAGGGCGGCCTCGCGCGCTTGATAGGCCTTCTCGATCTCGATGAAGCGCTGCTCGGCGATGTCGCCCGTGTGGACCAGCTTGCGGGCGCTGTCATACCGGGCGCGCGCATCCTCCAGGGCGGCCTGCGCCTGGCGGATGGCGGGCGTGGTCTGCGGGATCACTTCCTCACGGCTGGGATCCAGCCCGATGCGGGCCAGCGCCTGAGCCAGCGCCGCCCGCGCCCGCTCCAGTTGCAGCGCCAGTTCGCGCTTGTCGAGTTCGGCCAGGATGTCGCCCTTGCGGACCTGCTGTCCGAAGTCGGCGCGGATCTCGGCCAGCCGCCCGGCTACTTCCGCGCTCACCTGTACGGTCTCGTCCGGCAGCAAGGAGCCGGTGAGGGAAAGGGTCTTCGGAATGCTCCGGGTTTCCGCCGCCGCCACGCGCACCTCCAGGGGAGGCGGGTCCTGGGAAGCGGCTTGGGGGCGGCTTTCGGCCGGCTTGCGAGCACAACCGGCGGCCGCCAGCAGCAGGGCCGCCGGCAGGAACCAACCGACTTTCATCGCAGCACCTCCTGGGCCGCCCGGCCCGCGGGGGCGGCCTCGGCAGCGCCACGGGCGATTCCGCTCAGAAAAATGTCCACCATACCCTCGACGATCTCCTTCAAGCTTGCTTTCAGATACCCGTCCCGATAGAGAACTCCCACCTGCCCGTGATGAAACAGCATGCCCAGAAAAGCCCGGGCGGCCAGGGCAGGGTCCACCGGGCGAAAGGCTCCTTCCCGAATCCGCTGCCGGATGTAATCGGCCAGATACTTCCGGGCCTCCCGCTGGCGCTCGTAAAACAGAGCGCCCAGCTCGGGATCCTCCAGGGCGGCGAACAGCACCAGGCGCGGGTAGGCCGGATCGGCCTGATACCGCTCCAGGATGAACTCGCCCAGGCGGGTGAAGAAGCCGTGATCGTCCCGGGCTTTTACGTAGGGCTTCAGCAGCGCGGTGGCTTGCTCGAGGCCCTCGCGCGATTTGGCTTCCACCAGGGCGGCGAACAGCTCCCGCTTGGAGCGGAAGTGCTCGTAGAGGACCGGCTCGCTGACGCCGACGGCGTCAGCCAGGGCGCGGGTGGTGGCGCCGCGGAAGCCGCGTTGGGAGAACAGGCGGAGGGCGGCTTGGAGGATGGCCTGGCGGCGCTGCTCGGCCGGGAGGCGGTGGGGTGCGGGCACGGGCTGCTCCTAGCATTCACTAGCCTAGCACATGCTAACCTCTCCCGTCCGTCCCCCTCTGCTATCTTCGTTCCCGATGACCACCCTCCGCCGTTGCCTGTCCTATGGGCCTGCCCTCGCCCTGCTGGCCTGGGCGCAGGCCGCCCCCCAAAGCTGGACCGAGCTGCAAGCCCAGTTCCGCGATCCTCCGGCCGCCTTCCGCACCGCCCCGTTTTTCGTCTGGAACGGGGAGGTCAGCGAGGCCGAGATTGACCGGTTCCTCGAGGACTACCGGGCCCAGGGCATCGGGGCGGTCTTCGTCCACCCCCGCCCCGGCCTGATCACCGAGTATCTCTCGGAGCGCTGGTTCGCCCTGGTCCGCTACACGGTCGAGCGGGCGCGCAAGCTGGGCATGCAGGTCTGGCTCTACGACGAGAACTCCTACCCGAGCGGTTTCGCCGGGGGCCACGTGCCGGCCCAGATGCCCGAATCCTGGAAAGACGGCCAGGGCCTGGCGCTGAAGAGACTCTCGGAAGTCACGCCCGCCGCGGCGGGCGCGTGTGCGCTGCTGCTGCGCCGGGAGGCGGGCGGTTTCCGCCCGGTTGCGGCCGCCGAAGCGGCCGGCGCGGGCGACTACTATTGCTTCGAGCGCGCCTGGTATTCCAAGAGCCCCTGGTATGCGGGCTATTCCTACGTGGATCTGCTCAAGCCCGGCGTGACCGAAAAATTCATCGAACTCACCATGCGCGGTTACGAGCGGACCATCGGGGCGGAGTTCGGCCGGACGGTCCCCGGCATCTTCACCGACGAGCCCCATATCAATCCGCCCGCGCGCAATTCGATCCGCTGGACGCCCGATTTGTTCGAGCAGTTCCGCAAACGCTGGGGATACGCGCTCGAGCCCAACCTGCCTTCGCTTTTCGAGGAAACGGGCGACTGGAGGAAAATACGCCATAATTACTACGGCTTGCTGTTGGAGCTGTTCCTCGAGCGCTGGGCCAGGCCCTGGTTCGAGTACGCCCGCTCGAAGAACTTACTCTGGACGGGCCACTACTGGGAGCACGAATGGCCCAACCCCCGGCAGGGCCCGGACAACATGGCCATGTACGCCTGGCACCAGGTCCCGGGCATTGACATGCTCTTCAACCAGTTCCGGGAGGAGGTCAATGCCCAGTTCGGCAACGTGCGTTCGGTCAAGGAGCTGGCCAGCGTGGCCAACCAGCTCGGGCGGCGCCGCACGCTGAGCGAGACTTACGGCGGAGCGGGCTGGGAGCTGCGCTTCGAGGACATGAAGCGGCTGGGGGATTGGGAGTACGCCCTGGGCGTCAACCTGATGAACCAGCATCTGAGCTTTCAGACCCTGATCGGGGCGCGCAAGTACGATTATCCGCAGTCGTTCAGCTATCACACGCCGTGGTGGAGCCATTACCGCGTCCTGGGAGATTACTTCGGCCGGCTCTCGCTGGCGCTGGCCTCCGGCGAGCAGGTGAACCGCATCCTGGTGATCGAGCCGACCACCTCGGCCTGGATGTACGCGGGAGCGCAGCCGGCGGCGCGCATGGCGGAGATCGGCCGCGACTTCCAGGCTTTCATCACCCGGCTGGAGAAGATGCAGGTCGAGTACGACCTGGGCTCGGAGAACATCCTGCGGGCCCACGGGCGCAGCGAGAAGGGCCGTCTGGGGGTGGGCCGGCGCAGCTACGAGCTGGTGGTGCTGCCGCCGGGAATCGAGAACCTGGATTCGGCCACGGTAGGGATGCTCGAGCAATATCTGAAAGCGGGCGGCCAGGTGCTGGCCCTGGCGGATCCGCCCGCCCGGGTGGACGGGGCGCCGAGCGAGCGGCCGGCGCGGCTGGCCGCCGAGCACGCCACCCAATGGAAGCGCGCCGCTTCGCCCGAGGAGGCGGAAGTGCGCCGGCTGGTTCCGGAGGACTTCGCGGAAGTGCGCGGCGAGCTGTTCCACCATCGCCGCCTGCTGCGCGACGGGCAACTGCTGTTTCTGGCCAACGCCAGCCTCACCGAGCCCGCGCGGGCCGCGTTGCGGCTGAAGGGCCGGTCCCTCCAGCGCCTGGATCTGGTGAGCGGCGCGGTGACGCCTCATCCGGCCCGTCCGGAGGGCGATCGGGTGGCGGTCTCCGTCGAGCTGCCGCCGGCCGGCAGCCTGCTGCTGTTCGTCTCCCCGGCCGGTTCGCCGGCCCGGGCCGAGCCGGCGCGCGCCGAGCGGGTGCTGGCCGCCTCGGGGCCGCTCGAAGTGCGCCGCTTGCAGCCCAACATGATCCGGCTGGATTACTGCGATCTGGACCTGGCGGGCCGGTTGCGCCCCGAGCTGTATTTCTACCGCGCCGCCGAAATGATCTTCAAACATTACGGCTTCGAGGCGAACCCCTGGGACCACAGCGTGCAATACAAGACCGCCATTCTGGACCGCAACCGCTTCCCGGCCGATTCAGGGTTCCGGGCCACCTTCCACTTCCAGTTGGAGGGCCCCGTCGAGCGGGCCGGGCTGCGGGCAGTCGTCGAGCGTCCCTCGCTGTGGCAGGTCACAGTGAACGGCCGCCCGACATCGCCGCAGCCGGGCGCCTGGTGGCTGGATCGCGCCTTCGGCGTGTACGACATCGGCGGCCTGGTGGTTGAAGGCCGCAACGAGTTGACGCTGGCGGCGCGGCCCATGTCGGTCCATCACGAGCTGGAGCCGGTCTATCTGGTGGGCGAGTTCGGCGTGGCGCCCCAGGAACGCGGCTTCAAGCTGGTTCCGGCCGGCCGGCTGGCGCTGGGCTCCTGGAAGGCGCAGAACCTGCCGTTTTACGCCGATGCGGTGACCTACGCGAAGACCTACCGGCTGCCGGCGGGGCGAGCCAGTTACAAGGTGCGGCTGGGCCGCTGGCGGGGCGCCCTGGCCGAGGTGCGGGTCAACGGCCGCGCCGCCGGGGTGATCGGCTGGCAGCCCTACGAGCTGGAGATCAGCCGGGCGGTGAAGGCCGGAGAGAATCGGATCGAAGTGGCGGTGTACGGCTCGCTTAAGAACCTGCTCGGACCGCACCACGGCAAGATCGAGCGCGGGCTGACCAGTCCCTGGAGTTTCCGCAACGCGCCGGAGAAGATGCCGCCGGGCGCCGCCTACGACCAGGAAGACTACGGCCTGTTGGAAGACTGGCTCCTGGTGGAGAGCCGGCCGTAAGGCGCACGCCCGCGCCGGTGCGCTACAGTGAGTTCTTTGGCCATGCGCCTGTGGATTCTCGGACTGTGGTTTGCGGCAGCCGCGTCGGCGGCCGGAGCGGCGGCGGGGGCGCCCGAGGAGGCTGAAGTCCGCAAGATCCATCGCAGCCTGCTGCTGGTGGATACGCACAACGACGCGCCCATGCGCGTCGTGGCGGGCTTCGACATCGGGCAGCGCTCCCAGAAGGGTCACACCGACTTGCCCCGCCTGCGGGAGGGCGGCGTGGGGGCGGTCTTTTTCTCCGCCTACGTGGCGGCGCGCTATGCCCGGGAGAACCAGGCCGCCCATCGGGCTCTGGAAATGATGGACGCCATCCGCAACGGCATCGTGGCCCGCTACCCGCAGGATTTCCGCCTGGCGCTGACGGCCGAGGACATCCGGACCGCCCGCCGGCAGGGAAAGATCGCGGCCCTGATCGGCATCGAGGGCGGACATGCCATGGAGGACAGCCTCCGGCTGCTGCGCATGTTTTACGAGCTGGGCGCGCGTTACATGACGCTCACCCACGCCAACACCAACAACTGGGCGGACTCCTCCGGCGACTGGAACGACCCGCGCGTCAAGCACCACGACGGACTGACCGATTTCGGCCGCCAGGTGATCGCCGAAATGAACCGCCTGGGCATGATCGTGGACGTCTCGCACGTCTCCGACAAGACGTTCTGGGACGTGCTGAGCGCCAGCCGGGCGCCGGTAATGGCCTCGCACTCCTCCTGCCGCGCCCTGTGCGATCATCCGCGCAACCTGACCGACGAGATGATCCGGGCCCTGGCGGGCAAGGGCGGCTTGATCCAAATCAACTTCGCGCCGGAGTTTCTGACCCGCCGCAAGACGCCGCCGGCCAACCTGGACGACGTGGTAGAGCACATCGCGCATGCCGTGCGCGTGGGCGGCATTGACGCGGTGGGCATCGGCAGCGACTTCGACGGCATTGACAGCACGCCGCAGGGCCTGGAGGACGTCTCGAAGTTTCCCAACCTGACGCGGGCCTTGCTGGCGCGCGGCTTCTCGGCGGCCCAAATCGGGAAGATTTACGGGGGCAACCTGCTGCGGCTGATGCGGGCCGTCGAGACGGCTGCGCAGCGCACGCCCTGACCGCGCCCGCCCGGCGCTTTGCTATGCTTTTGGCTGGTGTTCAGCCGGCATCACCGCAAGGCGCGGTTCCTGTTCGGGCTGTCCGACGTTGTGCTGACGGCGCTGGCCTTCGAAGCCGCCTACCGGACGCGGCTTTGGCTTCCCCTGGAGCGGGTTTTTTATTTCACCTTGCCGGTGAAGGTTCTGCTGCTGGGCTTCGCGGCGCTGGTCTGGCTGCTGACCGGCTTGTGGCTGGGCGTCTACGACAAGCTGGAGTCCGGCCATCCGCGGGTGATCCTGCGGGACGCCTTGCGGCAGAGCGCTCTGGGCGCCGCGGCGGTGATCCTGTTCCAGTATCTGCTGCGCCTGGACGTCAGCCGCCCGTTCCTGGCGCTGCTGGGAGCTTACGGCTGGATTTTCCTGTCCCTGTTCCGGCTCTCGGCGGGCAAGCTGGCGGGAGCGCTGCGCCGGGAGTTCGGCGCGCCGCACTACGTGATGGTGGTGGGTGTGGGGCCGAGCGCCCGGCGTTTGGGCCAAGCGCTGGAGGCTTCGGCGCGGTACGGGCTCCGGCTGTTGGGCTTCCTGGCGGAGGAGGCAGAGGCGCCGGCGGCCGTGCGCCTGCAAGGGGAATACCCGGTCTACCCGCTGGCGGAGTTGCCCGAGCTGCTGCGCCGCCAGGTGATTGACGAGGTTCTCTTCGCGGTGGATCCCGAGCGCTTGGGGGAGATGGAGGAGTGGCTGCTGGAGTGCGACGAGCAGGGGGTGCGCACGCGCGTGCTGGCCGATTTCTTCCCGCACGTGAACAGCGAGATGTATCTGGAGCGGCTGGGATCGCTGCCGTTGCTGACCTTCTCGGCCGCGCCCGACGATGAGATCCGCCTGATGATCAAGCGCGCCCTGGATGTCATCGTGGCCGCCGCGGGGCTGGTCCTGCTGGCCCCCTTCATGCTCCTGGTGGCTGTGCTGGTGCGGCTCACCTCGCCCGGGCCCGCTATCTTCCGCCAGGTGCGCTGCGGGCTGAACGGGCGGCGCTTCGTGCTGTACAAGTTCCGCTCGATGTGCGCGGAGGCCGAGCGGCTCAAGCCGCAACTGGAGCACCTGAGCCGCAAGAGCGTGGCCTTCAAAATTCCCGACGATCCCCGGGTGACGCCGCTGGGGCGCTGGCTGCGCAAGTTCTCCATTGACGAGTGGCCGCAGCTCTGGAACGTGCTGCGGGGCGACATGTCGCTGGTGGGGCCGCGCCCGGCGGTGCCGGAGGAAGTCGAGAAGTACACGAGCTGGCAACGCCGCCGGCTGCGCATGCGCCCGGGTCTGACCTGCCTTTGGGCGCTGGAGGGCCGCGACCATCTGGATTTCGAGAGTTGGATGCGCAGGGATCTGGAGTACATTGACCGCTGGTCGCTGGCCCTGGACGGCAAAATCCTGTTGTTGACCATTCCCCGGGTTCTTTCCGGGAAGGGAGCGTACTGACCATGCACCTGGTGCCCAGACAAGACGAGGTTGTGGAGTTACTGCGCCAGACCGGCGCGTTGCGCCACGGTCATTTCCAGTATCCCAACGGCTTGCATTCGGACGAGTACTTGCAGGTGGCGCTGGCCATGCGCTATTACCAGCACGCCAAGACGCTGGGGGTGGGCTTGAGCCGCCTGCTGCGGGCCAACCCCGAGATCCGGGCCCTGATCCCGGAACTCTCCATCGTGGCCCCCGCCACGGGCGGCCTGCCGGTGGCTTACAGCGTGTGCGAGGCGTTGCGCGCTCACCAGGTCTATTGGGCCGAGCAGGACGAGACCGGCGGTCCCCTGCGCTTTCGCCAGTACCTGAATCCTCAGCCCGGCGAGAAGGTCGTGCTGGTGGACGACATCCTGCGAACCGGCAAGAAGCTGGGTGAGCTGAAGGCCTTGCTGGAAAACGCCGGGGCGGAGGTGCTGGCTCTGGCGGTGGTGATCTACCAGCCCACGCCCAAGACGCCCGATTTCGCGCCCCTGCCGCTGTACTATCTGGCCAAGCTGCAAGCCAGTTACTACGCGGACGCCCAGTCCTGTGAGCTGTGCCGGCGCGGCCAACCGATCGAGGCGGTTTGGGTCTGACGGCGGGCTGGGCCCTCGGGCCGCCGCCAGCAGCCGGGGTAGAAGTGAGCCGCTCGGCAACTTACAAGGTCATCATCACGGACGTGATCGCCGACGCGCTGGTCCCCGAGCGCGAGGTCCTGGGGGAACTGGCCGAGGTGGAGGCGCTCGAGGCGCGTTCGGAAGCGGAGCTGGAAGGGCGCCTCGAGCGGGCCGACGCCCTGATCGTTTACAACCTGGTCACGCTCTCGGCGCACACGCTGGCGAGGCTCGAGCGCTGCCGGGTGATCGCCCGGGGCGGCGTGGGTTACGACAACATTGATCTGGAGGCGGCGCGCCGGCGGGGCATCCCGGTCGTGCACGTGCCCGATTACGGCGCCGAGGAGGTGGCCGACACGGCCATCGGGCTGACCCTGGCCCTGGCGCGCGGCATCGCTGAGCTGAACTCGCGCCTGCGCGCGGGCCATCCGGAGTGGACGCACTCCCCGGCCGCCCCCCTTCACCGCCTGCGGGGGCGGGTCTTCGGCGTGGTGGGCCTGGGGCGCATCGGAACGGCCGCCGCCCTGCGGGCTCGCAGCCTGGGCATGGAGGTGGTTTTCTACGACCCTTACAAACCCGACGGCTACGACAAAGCCCTGGGGTTTCGGCGCGCCGCGACTCTGCCCGAGCTGCTCGCTGAATGCTTCGTGCTAAGCCTGCACTGCCCGCTGACCCAGGAAACCCGGCGCATGATTGACGCCGCCGCCCTGGCCCGGCTTCCCCGCGGCGCCTATCTGATTAACACTGCGCGGGGAGCGGTGGTCGAGACGGCTGCCGTTCCGCCCGCCATCGCCTCCGGCCGACTGGCCGGCGCGGGCATAGACGTGCTCGAACGGGAACCCCCCGCCTCCGACGATCCTTTGATCGCTGCCTGGCGGGACCCGGCCCACCCGGCTCACCACCGGGTGATCATCACGCCCCACGCCGCCTTCTATTCGGAGGAAAGCCTGCTGGAGCTGCGGCGCAAGGCGGCGGAGGCTTGCCGCTGCGCCTTGCTGGGCCTGCCCCTGCGCAACGTGGTGAACTGAGCCGCAGGGCGCGCGCCGGGGGGATTTGACATCCGGGCCGCTCCGGTTCAAAGCTGGAATCTGCCATGAAGATCGCGGGCCTGCGCTGCTTCCTGCTCTCCTACCCGTTTCCGGAGCCCCTCCGGCTGCCGTTCTGGGGCGGCGAGCGGACGATCGTCAAGCGGGACGCCATGCTGATCCGGGTGGAGGCCGACAACGGGCTGATTGGCTACGGCCCCGGTCCCGCCAGCCCGGCGGCGCAGCAGGCGATCGAATCGGTGGTGGCGCCGTTTTTGGAAGGCAAGACGCCGGCCGAGCCGGATGCTTTGCGCGTGCTGTTCCTGGAAGGGCCGGGGCGCGAGCGGCCCGAGGCGATCAAGCCTTATTGCGCCGTCGAGATCGCCCTCTACGACCTGGTGGGCAAGGCTCTGGGCGTGCCGGTCTCCGAGCTGCTGGGCGGGCGGGTGCGCGATCGCATCCGGCTGTACGGCAGCGCCGGCATGTATCAATCCGCCGAGGGCTACGCCGAGGAGGCGGCGCGCATCGCGGAGCTGGGTTTCCCGGCCTACAAGATGCGGCCGGCCCTGGGTCCGGAAGGAGACCTGAAGGCGGTGCGCCTGATGCGCGAGGCGGTCGGCCCGGACATCGAGCTGATGGTGGACGCCCATGCCTGGTGGCGCATGGGCGACCGCAGCTACGATTTGCCGACCGTCGAGCGGCTGGCCCGGGCCATGGCCGATTACCGGATCGCCTGGCTGGAGGAGCCCTGGCCGCCGGACGACCACCCAACTTACAGGCAGCTCAAAGAGAAGGGCTATGTGCCCCTGGCCTCGGGCGAGCACGAGCCCGGCGAGGAGCGCTTCCTGGATCTGATCCACAACGGCTGCGTCCATTACGTGCAGATGGATATTTGCTGCCAGGGCGGCTATCCCACCGGGCGGCTGCTGCTCGGGGAAATCGCTCGCGAGGGCTTGCGCTTCGCCTTTCACAGTTGGGGCACGGCGCTGGAGTTGGTGGCCGCGGCGCAGCTCGGCGTTTGCTGGCCGGAGCTGGTGGTGGAGTGGCTGGAATATCCTTGCTACTCCGCTGCGGGCCGCCCGGGCATGTACCCGTTCCCGCTGGCCGAGGAAATCCTGCGCGAGCCGCTGGAGATCCGCCACGGCGACCTGATCGTGCCGGCCGGCCCGGGGCTCGGGGTGGAAGTGAACGAGTCGGTGATCGAGCGCTATCCCTGGCAGCCCGGGCCGTGGACCTGGTTCCGCCTGGACTCGCCGGCCCAGACCCTCTACATCGGTTCGGATCACAGCGTGAAATGGGAGGGCCCGGCCTAGCGCCGGCGCGCGCGGCATGTGGGCGGGCCTCGGCGTCGCAGCGGCCGTGACGGGCCTGGCCGCCTATGCCGTGCGCGGGCGTTCCTCGCAACTGCTGGGCCCCTCCCTCTGGCGCGGGCCGCGTCACCGTGCCGAGATCGCGCTGACCTTCGACGACGGCCCCAGCCCCTCCACCGCGCGCCTGCTCGAGATCCTGGCCCGGCACGGCGCGCGCGCCACCTTCTTCCAGTGCGGCCTCAATGTCGAGCGGCATCCCGGCATAGCCTGCGCCGTCTCGGCCGCCGGCCACCAGATCGGCAACCACGGTTACTCCCACACGCGCTTGTGGTTCCGCTCGCCCCAGTTCATCTACGGCGAGCTGGAGCGCGCCCAGCGCTCGATCAGCGCCGTTACGGGGACCGTGCCGACCTTGTTTCGCGCGCCCTACGGCGTGCGGTGGTTCGGATTGGCCCGGGCCCAGCGCCGCCTGAACCTTTTGGGCGTGATGTGGACCGTGTTGGGGCGGGACTGGAAGCTGCCCGCCGATCGCATCCTGGCGCGCCTGGCCGCGGGCGCGCGCAACGGCGCCATCCTCTGCCTGCACGATGGGCGCGAACTGGAAATGCGGCCGGAGATCGGCGAGACGCTCCGCGCCGTCGAGCGGCTGCTCCCCCTGCTGCGCGACAGAGGGTTCCGTCTGGTGACGGTGGGTGATTTGCTAAGGCCCTGAGCCTTGCGGTTCAAAGGCCCGCCGCCCGCAGGCGCCGCCAGGCCGCCTCCCAGGTGAACCGCTCCTCGTAAAGGGTCCGGCCGGCGCGGCCCAGCGCCGCCCGCCTCTCGGGGGAAGCCAGCAGGGCGGAGACCGCCTGGGCGAAGGCCTCGGGTTCGTCGGCCAGGACCAGGTGCTCGCCGTCGCGGGCCTGCAAGCCCTCGGCGCCGAGACGGGTCGAGACTACCGCCCGCCCGGCGGCCCAGGCTTCCAGGATCTTGAAACGCGTTCCGCTGGCGGCCAGCAGCGGCACCACCACCACCTTGGCTGCGGCCAGGGTCTGCAAGGCATCCTCTACCGGCCCCACCAGCCGGATGCGCTCGTCGCCTCGCAGGTAGGGAGCGACTGCTTGCGGATTCTTTCCCACCACCATCCAGACCAGCCCGGGCCACTGCTGGCGCAGCCGCGGCCAGATCCGCGAGCGAAAGAAGCGCACCGCCGCCAGGTTGGGCTGGTACTCGAGATTGCCCGAGAAGGCGATCGCCTCCTGCTCGGGCCGCAGCGGTTGCGGCGCCGCCGGGATGGCGTTGGGATAGACCGCCGCGGGCGTCGCGGGCGCCAGGGCGGCCAGGCGCGAGGCATCCTCCTCGGAGGCGGCCAGCAGCAGGGAGAACCGGGGCAGCCAGCGCCGCTCCAGGCGGCGGCAACAGCGCCCGAACCGTGCAAAAGCCAGCTTGACCGGGAAGCGCTCGGCGGCCGCCAGCCGCCGGTGCAACTCGGATTCGACGTTGTGCAAATCCAGCACCAGGCGTTCGGCGTGCGGCGCCAGAACGCGGGCGTAAGGCGCGCACCAGAAATGCTCGATCAAAGCCATCCGGTAGCGGCGCTGATCGAGCCGCCGGGCGATCGCCCGGCCGAAGCCCGCGAAGCGGTCGTTCAGGGGCGGCCTTCCCAGCAGCAGGCGGCGCAGGTTACGCAAGGCGCGGGCCGCCGGCGCGCGGACGTGCGGCGGCAGCTCCAGCACCCAGACCTGGCGGAAGCGTGCTGCCGGCAGCGCGGCCCGCGGATCGGGAGCGCCCGGCTCGCGGAAGACAATCAGATCCACCGCGTAACGCCGGGCCAGATACTCCAAAAGCGACGCCGTGCGCATCGCCCCGCCGCCGATCGTCGGGTAGGGAGCTTCCGGGCAGAGCACCAGGGCCGCCTCAGCCGGAGCGTCGCAGGGCCTCTGCATAGACCTCCCTGGTGAGCCGGGCGGTGCGCTCCCAACGGAATTCGGCCGCGCGCCGCAGGCCCCGCCGGCGCCACTCGGCCCGCCATTCCGGCTGCGTCACCGCCTGCGTCAGCGCTTCGATCCAGGCCCGAAGGTCCCCCGCCTCCAGTTGCACCGCCGCTCCGCCGGCCGTTTCGCTGAGGGCGGGATCGCGGGAGGTGATCACCGCTGCGCCGCACTGCATCGCCTCCAGGACCGGCAAGCCGAAGCCTTCGTACAGGGAAGGATAGACGAAGGCCAGCGCGGCCGAATACAGTGCAGGCAGGCGCTCGTCGGGGACCTCATCCAGCAGGTGCAGGCCGGGCTGCGGGGCGGGAGCGGGAAAGTCGCGCCGCCGGCGCCCCGCCAGCACCAGGTCCACCTCGTGCCGCTTGCGGATCTGGCGCCAGGCTTCCAGCAGCAGGCCGAGGTTCTTGCGCGGCTCGAGCATGCCGACATACAGCAAGTAGGGCTTCTCGGGGGGCGGGGTCGCGACCGGACGAAAGTGGCTCGGGGCGGCCAGCGGGACCGCTGCGATGCGCTCCGGGTGGATGCGGAAGCGCTCGATCGCCTGGCGGCGGACGGCCTGGCTGTCGGTGAGAATCATCGTCGCCAGGCCGAGGCGGATCAGCCAGGGCGTGCGCCGCCGGACCCGCTGCGCGTCGCAGTGCCAGGCCGGGTCCATCCAGGGCGACAGATCATGCAGGGTGAGCACGCTGGGCGCCGCCGGCAGGTAGGGCGTTTCGAAGTTGGTCCCGTGAAACAGTTGCGCGCCGCAGCGCCGGATCGCCCGTCGGCTGCCCCACAGCCACCAGCGCCGCTCCAGAGGGCGGGCGGGACCGGCGGCGGGGCGCAGGTTGGGCGGCGAGCCCGCGGGCGGATGGAACGGCTGATCGGAGAGCAGCAGGTAGTCGTCCTCGGGGAACTCCCGCGCCAGCGCCAGGCTCAACTGCTCGACGTAGCGGCGCAATCCGCCGCTGGAAAGCGTCAAGGGAGTGGCGTCCAGGGCCACGCGCATGGGGTTTCAGCGGCCCGTCAAACTTTGCAGTTCCGCCGCCCGGTTCAGATAGTTCTGCTCGTAATAACGCCGATACTCGCCCGACTGGACGCGGCTCAGCCAGCCGGCGTTGGCCTGGTACCAGGAGACGGTCCGGGCCAGACCCTCGTCGAAATCTACGGCGGGCGACCAGCCGGTCTGCTCGCGCAGCTTGCGGCTGGAGAGTGCGTAGCGGCGGTCGTGACCGGGGCGGTCCGCCACGAAGCGGATGAGACTTTCCGGCCGCCCCGTGATCCGCAGAATCCGGCGCACTACCTCCAGGTTGGGCAGCGCGCAGTGGCCGCCGATATTGTAAATCTCCCCCTCCCGGCCGCTCTCCAGCAACATCTCCAACGCGCGGCAGTGGTCCTCGACGTACAGCCAATCGCGCACGTTCCCTCCGTCCCCGTAAACCGGCAAGGGCCGCCCCTCCAGGGCGTGGCAGATCATCAGGGGGATCAGTTTCTCGGGGAACTGGTAGGGGCCATAGTTGTTCGAGGCCCGCGTCACGATGACCGGCACGCGATAGGTGGCGAAGTAAGACAGCGCGAGCAGGTCGGCCCCCGCTTTGGAGGCCGAGTACGGGCTGCTCGGGCGCAGCGGGAAATTCTCGTCCGCTTCCAGCGGCTCGGGCAGGCTGCCGTAGACCTCGTCGGTCGAGACGTGCAGGAAGCGCTCCAGGCGCCGCCGCCGGACGGCCTCCAGCAGCGTGAAGGCCCCGCGCAGGTTGGTCTCGAACACCGGCGCGGGCGAGAAGATGCTGCGGTCCACGTGGGATTCGGCGGCGAAGTGCACGACGGCGTCCGGCCGGGCTTCCTCGAGCAGCGCCTCCACGAGGCCGGCGTCGCAGATGTCGCCCCGCACGAAGCGATGGCGCGGGTCGGCCGCCACCGGCGCCAGGTTCTCCAGATTGCCGGCGTAGGTGAGCTTGTCCAGATTCACCAGCTCGCGGACCTTGCCGCCCGCCAGCATCCGGCGCACGAAGGCCGAGCCGATGAAGCCGGCGCCTCCCGTCACCAGCAGTCTCACGTCGTGCTCCTCCCTGGCCGGCCTACTTGTGCTGCAACTCCCAATCGTAGTTGATGCGCGGGTCGTCGTAAGCCAGGCGACCCTCGTCGGCCGGGTCGTAGAAACGGTCCGTCAGGTAGACCAGCACGGCCGCGGTCTCTCCGATCACCTTGTAACCGTGGGCCACGCCGGGCGGGATCAGCAATTGCCAGGGGCGCAGCACGCCCAGATACATCGTATTGCGCAGGCCGAAGGTGCGCGCCCCCCGGCGCAGGTCCACCAGAACGGCTTGCAGCATGCCCGCCGCCACCGTCCAGCAGTCGCTCTGGCGCAGATGATAGTGAAAGGCCTTGATGGTCCCGGGGTAGCTCAGGGAGGCTGAGACCTGGAGGCGGTCGCTCGCAAACCCGGCCAGCAGATCCCGCCCGCTGCGGCCCACCTCGAGGAAGTAGCCCCGGTCGTCCGGCCACAGGGCGCAGGGCTGGAGGCGCACTCCTTCGATCAGATCGGCCGAATCGGGCTGCCGGATCAGGGCCCCGATGCCCCGCGGACACTCCGGCCAGCACAGTTCCAGTTCGCCGGAGGCCGCGATCAGGTTCGCGCGCGGGGCGGGGCTGCTCATCCTCGCCGGCTCCCGGACGCCGGGGCGGAGAGGGGCTGTTCCGCCCGTGCGCTGCGCCGCTGCTCGGCCACCAGATTGGCCGCGCGCAGCAAGGAATCGAACGTGCCGGCGTCGGTCCACCAGCCCTCCAGGAACGAGAAGGTCATGGTTCCCTCCCGGATGTAGGCGTTGTTGACGTCGGTGATTTCCAGCTCGCCGCGCTCGGAGGGCGTCAGGCGGCGAATCTTGTCGAAAACCGTGCCGTCGTACATGTAGATGCCGGTGACCGCGTAGCGCGACTTGGGACGGTTGGGCTTCTCTTCGATGCCCACGATGCGATCGCCCTCCAGCTCGGCCACCCCGAAGCGTTCCGCATCGGGCACTTCCTTGAGCAGGATGCGGGCCCCGCGGGGCTGGCTTTGGAAGGCTTCCACCGCGCCGCGGATCGAGCCCTCGATGAGGTTGTCGCCCAGCACCACGCAGATCTTGCTCCCGTCGGCGAAATGCTCGGCCAGGGCCAGAGCGTCCGCGATGCCGCCCTCGCCCTCCTGGTAAGTGTAGTTCAAGTGGGAGAGGCCGAACTGCTTGCCGTTGCCCAGCAGGCGCAGGAAGTCTCCCGCGTTACGCCCCCCGGTGACGATCAGGATGTCGCGGATGCCCGCCTCGACAAGCATCTCGATGGGATAGAAAATCATGGGCTTGTCGTAGACAGGCAGCAAGTGCTTGTTGGTGATCTTGGTCAGGGGATAAAGCCGGCTGCCCGTCCCGCCGGCCAGCACGACGCCCTTCATAGGCCGCTCCGCACGAAACTCTTTATCATAACCCGCACCCGATCGCAGGGGCTCGGCGCGCCCCCACCGCGCGATGCTATGCTCGGCAGCTTGGAGAGGATCGGCGGCGCGGCACCCCGGCTCTGGGCGCAACTGGCGGCCGGGCTTTTCTTGGCCGGGCTGGCCGGGGTCAACGCCTATCGGGCGGCCACCCAGTCCATCACGGCCGATGAGGCGTTCACCTACAACCATTTTGCCGGCGGGGACGAGCCCGTCAAAGTCTACGACGCCAACCACCACGTCCTGTTCACCTGGCTGGCCCGCGCCTCGGTGACTTGCTTCGGCCTCCCCGAGTTCACGCTGCGGCTGCCCGCCGTGCTGGCCGGCTTTTTCTATCTGGCAGGCGTCTTCCTGCTTTCGCGCCGCCTGTTCTGTTCGCCCGGCCTGTTCCTGCTGTCGGCGGCTTCGTTGAGTTTGAACCCCTTCCTGCTGGACTTCCTTTCGGCCGCCCGCGGCTACGGCCTCGCGCTGGCGTTGTTTCTCTGGGCGTTTTACCTGCTGGCCCGGGATTTGGAGACCGCTTCGGAGGCCGCGCCCGGCCGCACGCGGCCGGCCGCCCTCTGCCTGGCTCTGGCGATGGCGGCCAATCTGAACTTTGCCGTGCCGGCTGCGGCCCTGGCCGGTGTGTTCTCTCTGGCAGCCGCCTGGCGCCGGCCGCCCTTCGCGCGCCGCCTGCTCGGACTGGCGTGGCAGTTCCTGGCCCTGGGCCTGCTGCCGGCCGCGGCCCTTCTGGCCTGGCCGTTGCGCACCGCGAGCCGATCGAATTTTTACGTGGGGGTGGAGACTCTGCGCCAGACCCTCCAGGGGGCCGTCTTCTACTCGTTCTGCCACGCCGCCCCGCAGGCGCCTTCGGCGCTGCAAAACCTGCTTTGGGATGTCTCCTCCTGGTTCGTGCCCGCGGCGCTGGGGCTGGGCGCCGCCTGGTGCGCGGGGTTGATTGCACGGGCGGCGCGCCGGGAAGGCAGGCGGCCGGAGGGACCGGAAATCGTGCTGCTGCTGGCGGGCGGGACGGCGCTGGGCGCGCTGGCTCTGCTGGTTCTGGCCAAACACGGGCTGCGGTTGGGCTACCCGGTGGATCGCACCGCTCGCTACTGGATCCCGCTGTTCACCTTGCTTTGCCTGGGCCTGATCGGGGTCTCGCGGGGTCGCGGCCTGCTGCCGGCGGCGCTCGGCCTGGCGCCCGCCGCGTTCCTTGCGGCCGCCTGCGTCCAATACGCCCTCCAGTTCAACCTGCGTTACTACGCCCAGTGGCATTACGACGCGGGGACCAAGCAAATCGTCAACCTGATCCGCGCGCGGCAGGCGCAGCAATCCAAGCCCAAGGTCCGGGTGCGGGCGACCTGGCTGTTCGAGCCCAGCCTGAATTTTTACCGCCAGCGTTACCGGCTGGTGTGGCTGGAGCGGCTGACTCGGGAGGGGCCGGAGGGCGAGGCCGACTATTACGTCCTCGAGGGTGATGATCTGGGCCTGCTGGATCGGCGCGGCCTGAGAGTGCTCTATCGCGATCCGGTTTCCGGGGCGGTGCTGGCCTCGCCCGGGGGCGTGCTACAATCCGGCCCATGACGCTGTACCGCTGGAGCGAGGTGGACAAGGAGCCGATGAACCCGGCCGTGGCGCGCCAGGTCGTCCACGGCGAGCGCATGACGGTGGCCAAAGTGCATCTGAGCCGGGGAGCTACGGTGGCGGCCCACCGCCATCCCAATGAGCAGATGACGATGCTGGAGCGGGGCCGGCTGCGCTTCACCATCGAGGGCGAGGCCGTCGTGCTGGAGCCGGGCGGGCTGCTGCACATTCCCTCTAACGCCCTGCATCAGGTGGAGGCTCTGGAGGAGAGCGTGGCGGTGGACCTGTTCGCGCCGCGCCGCGACGATTGGATTCGGGGCGAAGACGCCTACCTGCGCGTGTGAGCGCGCCGGGGCGGGCCCTGCCGGAGCGCCTTTGCTACAATCGTGGGTTCGATGCCCAAGACCGAGCGCGAGCACCGGCAGGAGATCGTCGAGGTCGGGCGTCTCATCTGGCAGAAGGGCTGGGTGGCGGCCAACGACGGCAACATCACGGTGCGGCTGGACGAGGAGCGCCTGCTGGCCACGCCCACCGGCGTCTCGAAGGGCATGATGCATCCCGACGATCTGATCCTCTGCGACATGAGCGGGCGCAAGCTGCTCGGCCGGCTGGATCAGACCTCGGAGCTGGCCATGCACCTGACGATCTACCGGATGCGCCCGGACGTGCGGGCGGTCGTGCACGCGCACCCGCCGGTGGCCACCGGCTATGCCTCGGCAGGCAAGCCGCTGAACCTGGCCTTGCTGCCCGAGGTGATCATCGGGCTGGGATGCGTCCCTCTGGCCGGGTACGGGCTGCCCGGCACTCCGGAGCTGACCGAGCCGATGCTGCCCTACATCCCCAAGTACGACGCCATCCTGCTGGGCAATCACGGCGCGGTCTGTTACGGGCCCGATGTCTGGAAAGCTTTTTTTCGCATGGAGACGGTGGAGCACTTCGCGCGCATCTCCCTGGTGGCGGAGCTGCTGGGCGGGCCGCGGGTGCTGCCCCGCGAGGAAGTCGAGAAGCTGCTGGAGGCGCGCCGTCGCTACGGCATTCAGGCCAGGGTGGCGGGCGAGCCCGGCTGCCCGCTGGCGGCCGAGGAAGCGGGCGTCGAACGGTTTGTTTTCACGCGCGAGGAGTTGATCGCCCTGGTCGGCGAGGCTCTGCGCGCACGGGGAAGATCGTAGTGGGTGGGAAGCGCTCCTCCGGCCCGGCCGGGGGAGCGGCATGACGGAGCGATATGGGCGAAGCGTTGGGAATGATCGAAACGCGCGGCCTGGTGGCCATGATCGAGGCCGCCGACGCGATGGTGAAAGCCGCCAAGGTGACCTTGGTGGGCTGGGAGAAAATCGGCTCGGGCTACGTCACCGCGCTGGTGCGGGGCGACGTGGCCGCCGTGCGCGCCGCCACCGATGCGGGCGCGGCCGCGGCCCGGCGGGTCGGAGAGCTGATCGCGGTGCACGTCATTCCGCGGCCGCACCCGAGCCTGGAGGACGTCCTGCCCATCGGCAAGAGCAACGCCGGCAAGTAAGGCCGGGCGAAAGAAGGTCGCCATGATCCTGGCTCGCGTGGTGGGCACGGTGGTGGCCACGCGCAAGGACCCTCGCCTGGAAGGCAAGAAACTGCTGGTGCTCAAGCCGGTCTCGCCCGAGGGCAAGGAGGAGTCCGGCTACGTGGTGGCGGTGGACACCGTCGGCGCGGGCTTCCGCGAGACCGTGATCGCCGTCTCGGGCAGTTCCGCCCGAATGGCCGAGGGCTGCAAGGACCGCCCGGTGGACACGGCCATCGTGGGCATCGTGGACACCGTGAGCCTGGACGCCAAAAGGTAGGCAGAGATGTACTTGGGGCGCGTCGTCGGCTGCGTCTGGGCCACCGTCAAGAACCGCAACCTCACCGGGCACCGCCTGCTGATCGTGCAGCCGGTCACGCCCGAGCTGGCCGACAGCGGCCGGCGCATCGTTTGCACGGACTGGACGGGCGCCGGGGCCGGGGAGCTGGTCTACTGGACGCGGGCCCGCGAGGCCAGCTTCGCCTTCCTGCCCGAGGAAGTGGTGACCGACGCCACCATCGTGGGCATCGTGGACGAGCTGCACGTGGATCGAGAGGCGCCGCGGCGGGCGCCGCCGGCGGGAGGCGTGCCGTGCTGATCGCGCGCGTCATCGGCGAGTTGACCGCCACCCGCAAGCATCCCACCCACGAAGGATTGAAGCTGCTGCTGGTCCAGCCGCTCGATCTGGAGGGCGCTCCGCGCGGCGACGCCGTGGTGGCGGTGGACTCCGTGGACGCGGGCGTGGGCGACCGGGTCCTGCTGACCACCGAGGGCTACAGCGCCTTCAGCAGCGTGGGACGCCTGATGAGCCCGATCGAGGCGGCCGTCATCGGCGTCGTGGACCAGGTCGAAGTGAAGTCCCCCTGAGTCCGCCTGGCGTTTCTTCAACCCCACGCTCAGCCTGTGCCGCTCGATCTGCGGCATCGTCTCCGGCTGAGGACCGGCGGTGACGCGCCGCGGGGAGTCGGCCGCCGTGATCCGGGACGCGTCTTGGTGGGCGCTGCCCTGGATCGGACGGACCAGCCGGCGCCGCGGCGTCCCTCCGCTCAGCGCTTTTTCAACGTCACGCTCAGCCCGCCCCCCTGCATGTAGAAGATCGTCTCCAGCTCGGCGCTGGCGGTGACGCGCCGCACGTAGTCGGGCGCCATGTCCACGTTGTGGGCCAGGATCAGGCCGCCCGGGCGGACCAGCCCCAGCAGCTTCTCCAGGTAATCCACGTAGCCCTCCTTGTCGGCGTCCAGGAAGAGCACGTCAATCGGCTCCTTGATCCGGGCCACGTTCTGGTGGGCGTCGCCTTCGATCAGGCTGACCAGCCGGTCCACGCCCGCCTGCTTGAAATGCTCGCGCGCCATGGCGGCCCGGCGGGCGTCCAGCTCGAAGGTGGTGAGCTTGCCCTGAGTTTTCTGAAGGGCCAGGCAAAACCACAAGCCCGAGTAGCCGGTCGAGGCGCCGATTTCGACCACGTGGCGGGCGCCGGCGGCTTCGGTGAGCAGGCGCAGCACGCGGCCGTCGTTGGCGGGCACGCTGGCGAAGACCCGGCCGGAGCGCTCCGCCTCCTCGATCACCGCCAGGACGCGCTTTTCGGCGTCGTCCTTGGCCTGGGGAGGATTCTCCGTCTCGGCCGGGGAACGGCGCCAGGGTCCGCGGCGCTGGCTCCAGCCCAGGGAGGCGCAAAAGGCGGCCAAAACAATCAAGCAAACCAATGTTCTCATGGGGCATCCCCTCCGGAAAGCATTTTTTAGGATCAGGGCAGCACCACCAGGGGCGCCCGCGGGAAAGCGAAGCGCTTGCCGACCTCGTCCACCAGGGTCACCTGGCAGACGTAGCGCCCGGGCGTCAGCTTTTCCAGCGGCGCCTGCAAGCGCACCGGCAGCACGCCCGGCCGGCCGGGCGCGGTCTCGCTCAGCCGTACGGGAGGCGACTGGAAGGCCTTGACCTTGCCGCGGAAAAAGGCCAGCTCGCCGATCACGCTCGCCTGCCGGTCGGCCGGGTCCACGGCCGGATCGTAGACCTCCAGATAAGCATAAAGGTTCTGGTCCTTGCGAAACACCCGAGTGACGCTGGGCGCCAACTTTTGATCGTTCTCCACCAGCGGGTTGGCGCGCAACAGCCTTCGGTTCCGCGTCGCAGCGCCCACGGCCGCCTGGAGGGGTTCGCGCTGGTTGGCCAGCACCAGCGAGCTGACCCGCAGGCCCTCGGCGGCCGTCAGATCGGGGATCCGGAAAGGCGTCTCGAAGGTCCCGATCCGACCGGTCTGATTTTCCCGGACCAGGAATTTCAGCCGGTAGGCGCCGGGCGGCAACGTGAATCCCGTATCGTAGTGGAGGTTGCGGCGGGTCAGCCGGGCCACGTCCTCGGCGTGCAGGCGCACGCGGATCGCGTCCCGGACGGTGGCCGCCAGGCGGCCCCGCTCGTCGCGCACTTGCCCGATGAAATCCAATTCGGTGGATTCGGTCGAGCCCCGGCGGGCCAGCACGATCTCCGAGCCCGGAATCTTCACCGCCACCGGGACGAAGTAGCGCTCCCGGGCCAGCCGGAAATAATTGACCTCCAGGGCCAGAGGCAGGTCGGTGATGGGATCGCCCAGAGCCAGCGCCTCCTGGAGCTGCTGCTCCTTGTCGGTTTCGCTGAACTGGCCGAACTGCTTGGGCGCGAAGTAGCCGCTGCGGTAGTCCAAGCGGGCCTGGAGCGGCCGGTTCAGGCGGATCTGGATGCGGCGGAAGCGCCCGTCCTGGGCGGTGTTGGCCGGGTAGTAGCCCAGGATGTAGTAGCTGCGGATGTCCTGCTGCGCCTGCCGGATGCCCAGGCTCAGATCGTTGGCGTCCAGAAAGGCGCGGCCGCCGGTGTCCTCGGCCAGGCTCACCAGGGTCTCCTGCTGATTCTGGAAGCGGGCCGTCTGGCGGCGTTGGGCCTGGCCGGAGAACAGGCCGGCGCCGCGAGGCGAGGCGCGGGAGGCGTCGCCGCCGGCGATGGTCGCCACCAGCCCCCGCGCGTCCACCGGATAGAAGGAGACGTTGGCCCGCACGGCCGCATTGATAGTGGATCGCAGTTGCGAATCGTTCTCAACGCCGGTCCGGCCCACTCCGCTCGAAAAATACACCAGCGCCTTCTTCTCGGGCAAAGGGGCCAGCAGGCGGGCGGCCGATTCCAGGGCGCTCAGCTTGCGGTCGGTGTTGAAAATATTGAATTCGCTCTCGTCGGCCGTGAAGGCCGCGCCGGTGTCCTCCTCGCCCTCCTCGCCGGTCTCGGCCTCGGCCGCCAGTTCGGCGGCTTCCCCGGTGCGGAAGGAGCCTATGACGCGGGCCAGCAGGTCGCGGTCGTCGGTGAAATCCTGCTCGACCTTCAGGCGGGAGGAGAAGCTCATGACGGCCACCAGGTCGGCCGGCTGCATCTGCTCCCGGATGAACTTCAGGGCCGCTTGGTGGGCCCGGACCTGGTCGGCGGGCGGCATCGAGGAGTGGTCGAAGAACAACACCAGCAGCCGGCGGTCCTGGTACTGGATCTTGCCGGGCGCGGCGGCCCTGATGGTCTCGGGCCGTGCTTCCAGCGTGCGGGCGGGCGCGGCGGGTTTGGGCGGCGCCTGGGCCGCTTCCAGCCGCTGGAACTCGAAGATGGCGATCTGCTGCGGCTTGCCGTCCTCGAGCAGGGTGAAGTCCTCCCTGCTCAGCCCGGTGATCTCCTTGCCCGAGCGGTCGCGCACGAAGACGTCCACGACCACCAGTTGGGTCGTGGTGCGAAAGATCGGGCCGGTCTGCTGGGCCAGGCCGGCCAGAGCCAGAACCGGCAGCAGGCGCCGGAGGCATCGCGATCTCATGGCCTAGAACCTCAAGCGAAGCTGGGCGGTCAGGCGCCGCATGGGCGCGGTGGCGGTGGGCAGGCCGTAATCGGAGGCGTTCACCACCGTGCCCAGATTGGTGTAGCTGACATGGTTGGTGAAATTCTGGCTGTCCAGGCGGAACTCGACCGCGCGGCGCTCGCCCAGGGGGAACGAGCGGCCGAGCGAGAGGTTCAGCGAGACCCGCGTCGGCCCGTCAATCGTGTTGCGCCCGGCGTTGCCGAAGGTTCCCGGGCGGGGGACGGCGAAGGCGGCCAGGTTGAAGAAGCCGGTCTCGCTGTGGATGGGCAGGCCGGTGGCGTCGGCCCGTCCGCTGCCGACGGCCCCGGTGCCGCCCGTGTCCGCCTGGTTGCCCAGCACGCGCGCCGTGAGCGGGGCGCCCGAGCCGGCGGTGAGGCCGCCGCTCAAGTCCCAGTCCTTGAGCATCCGGGCCGCCCAGCCCGAGCCGAGCCTGAGCCGCCCGGTCTCCCGCACGGGCGAATGCAACACGTAGAAGAGGCTGAGGCTGTGGCGCTGGTCGAAACTCGAGCGCCCCCGCTCGGCCCGCAGGTCCTTGTCGTTTTGGGCCACCACCGCGGCGCCGCCGCCCAGGGTCGAGGCGTTGTCCAGCGACTGCGAGTAGACGTAGAGCAAATTGGCCGAGAGCCCGCGGCTGAGGCGGCGCATCAGGCGCACCTGCCCGCCGTGATAGATCGAGTTGCCCTCCGAGGTGTCCCAAGTGAAGCCCACCGCGTTGCCGATCTGACGGCGCTGCTCCGCCGTCAGCGGCGAGCCCGGCGCGGCGCGGTTGGGTTGGCGCTGGATGTCCAGCCGCGTGCCCTTGGTGCCCAGATAGGACAACTCCATCAGCAGGGCCCGAGTGAGGGAATGCTGGATCGAGAAACTCCAGGTCTGGGCGTAGCCGACGCGGTAGCGCCGGTCCACCGCGTAGGTGTTGGTGATGGTTTGGGAGGGCGCGGTGGCGAAGCCGTTGCGCAGGGTAAGCAGGCGCGCTTCGCTGGTGCTCAGCGTGGCGGTGTTGGCGAAGGGAGGCTGGGAAGCCAGCCGCGACGGGAACTGGTTATAGATCGCCCCGTTGTAGAACACCCCGTAGCTGGCCCGCACCAGAAAGCTGCGCCGGCCGGAGGGCCGCCAGGCCAGCCCGACGCGGGGGGCCAGGTTGTTGGGGTCCGGATCCACCAGGCCGCGCGGGAAGCGGCCGGAGTAAGGGCCGACTTGCCCCGGGGTCACCACCGCCACGCCGTCCAGTCGAGGCGAGACGTCCAGGTTCGCCATGTGATCGAATTTCTCGTAGAACGGCTGGAAATACTCGTAGCGCAAGCCGGCGTTCAAGGTCAGGTTCGAGCGCAGCCGCCAGTCCTCCATCAGAAAGGCGCTCAGCACGCGGGAACGGAAATAGGTGTTCGAGCCGCCGAAGCGGATCGAGCTGGACTGCGGCAGGCCCAGCAAGAAGTCGGCGAAATCGAAGCCCGTGCCGGGCAGCGGCTGACCCTGCGGGTTGAACGCGCTGGTGGCCAGGCCGGTGAAGGTGAAGGTTCCGCGCGCGTTCTGATCGGTGCGCGTGTTGAGCTGCACGCGCCGGTACTCGCCGCCCAGCGTGACGCTGTGCCGGCCGCGAACCAGCAGCAGCGAAGGGGCCAGCGCCGAGGTCTGGTCGCGCCGCAGCAGGGCGCTGGCGTCGGCGAGCGCCCCGAAGTTGGTGAAGTTGAGGTTGGGCGGGCCGTAGTTGACCGGGTCGCGCGAGACGCCCAGGATGCCCAGCTCGCCCGCCAGGTCGCGCCCGTAGGCGAAATGGGGCAGGGTCTGGTTGCGGTTGCGCGAGAAGTTCCAGCGCAAGGTGTAGATGCTGGTGCGCGTGAAGTTATGCGTCCAGCCGGCCGAGAGGCTCCAGCCGCGGCCCCGGCTGGCGTCGCGGAAGCCATAGAGCTGGCTGGAGTCGCCGCTGCGCCACTGTCCGTTGGCGTTGACGTCCAAGCGGTCCTTCTGAGTGAGGCTGCGGTTGAAGCGCCCGCCGAGCTGGTCGCTGTCGTTGCCGTTGGAGGTGACGTATTGGTAGTTCTGCACCTGGCCCGGCTGATTGGGCAGGGGGAACAGAGGCAGCAAGCCCAGGGCGATCGGGTCCAGCCGGGAGGCTGGGATGCGGTTCCCGGCGAAGGGCAGGCGGCCGGCGGGATCGTAGATCAGCACGGGCGTGGGGGCGGGCGATTGCGAGAAGTCTCCCTGGCGCTCGGCCGGGGTGGGCAGGGTCGAGATCGCGTGATAGGGGTTGCGCGTCCGGGCCCCCAAGTAGTTGAAGAAAAAGAACGTGCGTTCGCTGCGCACCAGTTTGGGGATGGCCAGCGGGCCGCCCAGCACCAGGCCGAAGCGGCTCTGAGCGTAGGAGGGCTTTTCCACCTTCTGACCCGTCAGCGAGAAGGGGCGTGCGTCGAGCGCCGAGTTGTTGAGCGAAAAGAACAGCGAGCCGCGCAGGCCCTCGCGGCCGCGCGCAATGCGGTTGCCGAACGGCCCGTCGCCCCGCCACGGCCCGAGCCCCGGCCCGCGCCCTCCGCCTCCGCCGCGCATCCCGGGGCCGGCCAGCCGTCCCGCCGCCCCGGCCCGCATGCCGGGTCCCCCGCCCATCGGGGGACCGCCCGGCGGACCGCCCATCGGGCCTCCGCCTCCGGGCAGGCCGCCAAACCGCGGGCCTCCGCCCGGTCCGGGCTGACCCTCCGGCCCGCGCATCCCGCCGGCGGCCTGCTCCGGACTGCCCGCCCCGAAAGCCCGCGCCGCCGCCTCCTGGCCCAGGGCCAGCTCGCGCATCTGCTCGAAGCCGGCGCGCATCTGCTCGAACAGGCCCTGCCGCAAGGCGGCCTGTAGATTCGTGCTCAGGCTGCCGCTGAGCAGGAAGGCTTCATTGGCGCTGGCCTCCAGCGAGAAACCCTGCGGGGCGGCGCCCGCTTCGACGGCGGACTCGATCTGGGTCTCGATCCCGCCCGCGTTGCGGTTCAAGGCCAGCGGCTGGAATCCGGGGCCGCGCCCGGGCCGCTGCGCGCGCGCCGCGCGCGGTTGCACTTCCAGGCTCCACTCCAACGGCGCCGCCGGCCCGGGGATCTGCACGGTCTGCCGCGCAGGGCGGAAGCCCGTCATCTGGACCTCCAGCGCCCAGACCCCGGGCGAGAGACCCTCCAGCGCGTAGCGGCCGTCCTCGTCGGTGGTGGTCGCCAGCTTTCGCTCACCCTGCGCCGCCGTGACCACCGCGCCCGGGATGGGCTGACCTGCCGAGCGCACCACGCCGGCGTGGCGCAGGCCCGGCTGGCCGGCGACCGCCAGGCACATCAGCATCGCGAGCGCAATCCGGAACATGACCTCCCAGCCCGCCCCCCGGGCGGTTCCCACTGGTAGGGATGACGGCGCCCAAGGGCGAAGTTACCGCCCGGGGCCACTCTTTACCTTTTTAACAGGCTACGCTACACTGAACGTACCTTAGCGAGGCAGGACGGGAGTCTGGAAAATGAGCCGATACTGGTTGATCGCTCTCCTGTGCGCGGCCTGCGGCGCTCTGGCGGCAGCCGTTTTCGCCCAGCCGCAGCCCGCACCGCTCGCCGCCGAACCGCTGGGCGGCGGCGTCTACTGGTTCCGGGGCGGCAGCGGCGCCAACACCGGGCTGATTATCGCGGGCAAGGAGGCCGTGGTCATTGACGCCAAGATGACGCAGGAATCCGCCCAGGCCATGTTGCAAGAGGTCCGCAAGCTCACCCTCAACCCGGTTCGGTACTTGATCCTTACCCATAGCGACGGGGATCATGTCAACGGGCTGGGCGGTTTCCCCAGGAATCTGCGGGTGCTGGCCCACCCGAACGCCCTGAAGGACATGGAACAGGCCTTCAAGGATCCGAAGCTCAGCTCGCTGGCGGGCTGGCTGCCGATGGAAGCGGTCTCCCCCGGCGGGGGCCGCATTGAGATAGGCGGTGTGCCCGTCGAGTTGCTGCACTTCGGGCCGGCCCATACCAACGGCGATCTGGTGGTGTTTCTGCCCCGGCAGCGGATCGCCTTTGTGGGCGATCTGGTCTTCATCGGCCGCGACCCGCTCATCCACCGGCACAAGAACGGCAGCTCGTTCGGGCTGGTGGAAACGCTGAAGAAGCTGCTGGAGCTGGACTGCGACCGCTACGTCTCCGGGCACGCCAACCCGGTGGGCAAGACTGAGATTCGCGAGCTGCTGGCCTCGCTCCAGGACAAGCAAGCCAGGGTGAAGACGCTGATCGGGGAGGGCAAATCCCTCGAGCAAATCAAGGCCGCCTTGGGAGTTGCCGAGCAGCCGGGTGCGGTGAGCCGCCGCCCCGGTCTGATCGAAGTGATCTACCAGGAGCTGGCGGAGAAAAAATAAGGGCGGAACGCCGCGCCCGAAGGCGCCGCTCCGCCCGAGGATCCTTGAGAAGTTTCCGCGGAGCCTTAGGACGGCTTCCTCTTGGCTACAAACTCCCGGGCCTGGCCTTCGCCGCCCTCCCGCTGGCGGGTGAACCGGATCTCATCGCCGACCACTTTGCCCTTGTAGAGGAACTTCATCTGGTTGCCGCCGAACTCCAGCACCTGGGTGAAGGAGATCTCGTCCCCCCGAACCTTGCCGTCGGAGATGGGGGATTCGCCGCGGGGAGTGGTGATGCTCCCGGTGAGTTTCTCGCCCTCCACCTTGAAGGTGAAGGTCATGGTTTGGGTCTGGCCCTGCCGTCCGGGGACCTCCGCGACCCACTGGCCACTGACGTCGGCCGCCCAGGCGGCTATCGCGCCCAGGCCGACCAGGAACAGGCAAAGCAAGAGAGTTCTCTTGGCGTTCATACTCAGCTATGGTGGCGCCGGGAGAGGGAATGTTACACCCCCACGAGCGGGCCTTAGCGGCGCGGTCGGAAGAAATCCCGCAGCAACTGGAGGCATTCCACCGCCAGGACCCCTTCGGTGACCTCCACCCGGTGATTGAGCAGCTCGGAATCGGCCAGCCGGAATTTGCTGCGGACGCCCCCGAAGCGCAGGTCGCGCGCTCCGAAGACCAGGCGGCGGATGCGGGCCGCCACCAGCGCTCCGGCGCACATCACGCAGGGCTCCAGCGTCACGTACAGGGTGGCTTCGGGCAGGCGGTAGTTGCCCGACCGGGCGGCCGCCTCGCGCAAGGCCAGGATCTCGGCGTGCGCCGTGGGATCGCAGGAGGCGATCGGGGCGTTGCGGCCCCGCCCCAGCACGACGCCGTCGGCGCCGACGACGACCGCGCCCACGGGCGCTTCGCCTGCCTGGGCCGCCTCCCGGGCCAGCGCCAGCGCTTCTCGCATGTAGCGTTCGTGATCCACCTGGGGCCAGTGTACGTCAGCGCCGCCGCAAACGACGGCCCCGCCGGCGCGAGCCCCTGCCGCGCTGTGCCCCTCGCGTTTGCGTTATAGTCCCCCTGATGAAGAGAATCGCGATCCTGCTGACGGCGGCCGCAGCCCTCCGGGCTCAGGTGCCCGCTCAAGACGCCCGCAACACCCACGTCCCCAACACCGACACGCACTTCACCATGCCGGCCTACCGCAGCCTGGCCGAGTGGGAGGCGCGTAAAGCCCATCTGAGGCGGCAGATCCTGGCTGCCGCCGGGCTGCTGCCCATGCCGCCGCGCAGCCCGCTGAACGCGCAGATCTTCGGCCGCATCGAAAACAAGGACTACTCGATCGAAAAGGTGCTGCTGGAGACCCTGCCCGGCTATTATCTGGGCGGCAATCTCTACCGCCCCCTGGGGCGCACGGGGCGGTTTCCCGGCGTCGCCTCTCCGCACGGTCATTGGAACTACGGCCGGCTGGATCATCAGCCGCTCGGTTCGATCCCCGCCCGCGGCATCAACCTGGCCCGCCAGGGCTACGTCGTGTTCGCCTATGACATGGTGGGCTACAACGACACCATCCAGACGCCCCACGCCTTCGGCGGTCCGGCCGAGCAGCTCTGGTCGTTCGGTCCCCTGGGTCTTCAGCTCTGGAACTCCCTGCGCGCGGTGGACTTTCTCCAGTCCCTGCCGGACGTGGACCCGGAGCGCATCGCCGCCACCGGCGCCTCGGGCGGCGGCACCCAGACGTTCCTGCTGGCCGCGGTGGACGATCGAGTGAAGTTCTCTGCTCCGGTCAACATGGTTTCCGCCATCATGCAGGGCGGCTGCGTTTGCGAAAACGCGCCCAATCTGCGGCTGGGGGCCTTCAACGTCGAGTTCGCGGCCATGATGGCGCCCCGCCCGATGCTGCTGGTCTCGGCCACGGGCGATTGGACGCGCAACGTTCCGCAGGAGGAATTCCCCGCCGTGCGCGGCATCTACGCGTTGTACGGCAAGCCGGAGAACGTCGAGAACGTGCACGTGGACGCGCCCCACAATTACAACCAGGCCAGCCGCGAGGCGGTCTACCGCTTCTTCGGCAAACACATCCTGGGCGAGAGCGACCCCAACAAGCTGGCCGAGAGGAGCATCCGGGTGGAAAAGCTTCAAGACATGCTGGCGCTGCACAACCGGAGCCTGCCGCCCGGCGCGCTGGATTACGAAGGGTTGTTCCGGCTCTGGCGCGACATGGCGCGGCGGCAGGCCGCCGCCACGCGGGATCTGGAAACGCTGCGCGAGCAACTGCGCTTGGCTGTGGCGGTCGAGTGGCCGGGCGAGGTGCAGAGCGAGATCCGCGGCGAGCAGGTGGCCCTCAGCCGCCCGGGCAAGGGAGACCGTGTGCCCGGCGTGCTGATTCAGGGCGGACCGCCGCCGGCGCTGGTGGTCCACTCCGAGGGCGCGGAGGCTGCGCGCCGCTCGCCGGCGGTGGCCGAGCTGCTCAAGGCGCGGCGCACCGTGCTGATCATTGACGCCTTCCAGACCGGTTCGGCCGCGGCGCCCCGCGACGCCTCGCACCGCCACTTCCTGTGCTTCAACCAGAGCGACGACGCCAACCGCCTGCAAGACATCCTGACCGCCCTGCGCTTCCTGAGCGCCCGGCAGGCGGGACGGATCGAGCTGGTCGGTTTGGAGAAGGCCGCCCTCTGGTGCCTGTTCGCGGCCGCCGCGGCGCCCTTGGATCTCAAGCTGAACGCCGACTGGCGGGAGTTCGGCGGCAGCGATCAGGAGTTCATCGAGCGCTTCTTCGTGCCCGGGATTCAGCGGGCCGGCGGGCTGGAGACCGCCCTGAGGTTGACGGCCGCCAAGCGCTGATCCCGCTCAGCGTGGGGGAGAAATCTCCCGGATACGGATGTTGCGGAACATCGCCACGCTGTTGCGGTCGTGAAGCTGAAGGCCGATGGGACCCGCCTTGGGGCGATCGGGCAGGCCGGGATGCTCGGAGACCAGTTTGCCGTTGAGCTTGACGCGGATGCGATCGAAGCGCGATTCGATCTCCAGGGTGTTCCAGTCGTTGCGCATGTCCGGGTCGCGAGCGGCATCCAGCAAGTAGATGCTGCCGGTGGGGAAGCGATCCGGATAGGCGTTGGCGATCTGGATTTCATAGCCGATGTGGGAGGGCGTGCGATTGGGATCCCACTCGGCGCCCACCGCCCAGCGGGCCCGCGAGGTGTCGCGGATCGAGACGCCGCTGTTGCCGCCCAACCGGGTCCAGAATTCCAGGGACAGATCGAACTCGCCGAATTCCTTCTTGGTGTAAAGCCAGGATTGATGGACGCAGGGCCGGCGAGGATCGCACTGGCCCACCAGGGCGCCGTCGCGCAGCACGGTCCATACGCCTTCGCCTACGACCTCCCAGCCCTCCAGATTCTTGCCGTTGAACAGCGGGATCCAGCTCGCGGCCGCCAGCCAGGCGGCCAAAAGACCATGTACCGGCATCATCGTCGGGACTCCGCCGCGATTCTAGCAGAAGCCCGGACGGCCCGGTCCGGGGTAACCCGGCCGCCGAACCGCTCGCCTTCTCAAATTGAATACACTGGGAAGTAGCGATGCCCGCGCTCCCGCAGCCTAAGCCTACCCCGCCTGCGCCCGGACCGGCGCCTTTGCGCCCGGCGCCCGCGCCCGAGCGCCGGCCTGCCCGCTGGAAGTTCCTCCTTCCGGTCGCCGGCCTGATGGGGTTGATCGGCGTGCTGGCCTGGCTGTGGTTGAGGCCGCAGTACGGCGGCGGGCCGCCGGTGGTCAGCTTACCCACCGCCAAGGCGGTCCAGGGAACCTTCCGGCGCACGGTTCGCGTCGCCGGGCAGACCTCGGCGCGCAACTTCGCCAACATTACCGTCCCGCTAGTGCGTGCGCCGGACTCTCGCCAGGGCATGACGCTGGTGCAATTGGCCAAGGCCGGCTCTTATGTCAAGAAGGGCGAGGTGGTGGCTCAGATTGACGCTCAGAACCTGGTGGATCACATTGACGACGTCGAGGACCAGGTCGAGCAGGCCCTCAACGAGGTCAAGAAGCGCATGGCCGAGCAGGCGGTGGACTGGGAGAACCTCCAGCAGACCCTCCGCGTGGCCAAGTCCAACTGGGACAAGGCGTTGCTGGATCTGAAGGCGGCCGAGGTCAAAACCGAGCTGGAGCGCGAGTACTACCGCATCCGGGCCGAAGAGGCTGAGGCCAACTACAAGCAGCTTCAGGCCGACATCCCCATCACCAAGCAGCGCCAAGGCGCGGACTTGCGCATCCTGGAGATCGCCCACAAGCGTCAGGTGATTCACCTGGAGAATCACCGCCACGATCTGACCCGCTTCACCATCCGCGCCCCGATGAACGGCTTGGTGGTGATGCAACAGGTCTTCCGCTCCGGGGAAGCCGGCCAGATCCAGGAAGGCGACCAGGTCAGCCCGGGCCAGCAGATCATGAAGGTGGTGGATCTGACCAGCATGCAGGTGGAGGCTACGGTGAACCAGACCGAGAATATCGAGTTCCGCGTGGGGCAGCGCGCGCGCATCGGTCTGGATGCTTTTCCGGGCCTGGAGTTCCCGGGGACGGTCTACGCCGTCGGCGCCTTGGCGGTGCGCCCGGGGCGGGGCGAGAGCTATTACCTGCGCACGGTCCCCATCCGCATCGCGATCGAAGGCAGCGACCCGCGCTTGATCCCGGACCTTTCCGCCTGGGCGGAAATCGAGCTCGAGCGCCAGGACGACTCCCTGCTCCTCCCGCTGCAAGCGGTGCAGCGCGAGGACGGGCGCGATGTCGTCTACGTCCGCCGCGGCGAGAGTTTCCAGAGGCGTGAGGTCGAACTGGGGTCGCGCAACCAGACCCATGTGGTGGTGAAGCAAGGGCTGCGGCCGGGCGAAGTGGTGGCGCTGGCCCGGCCCGCGAAGACCCCGGCCCGCTAACCTTCAGCGCGCCTTCTCTCCGATCAGGATCACCGATTGGCCGAGCGGGAGGTTCACTCCCGCCCGCAGGAGCCGGTGCTCTAGGCGCAGGGGCCACTCTAGCAGCCGGTTCAGCGGGCCGGGCAGCGGGGCCAGTCCGCTGGCCGGCGGCCGGCGGAGCAGGGGTTCCCACAACCGGAACTTCACCAGCGCGACCGGCAGCAGGAAGGAATTGGCGTAGGTGGCCCGCAAGGCGCGGATCCCGCGAGCCGCCAAGGCAGCCCTGAGTGCGGCGCGGGTGAAGCGCTGGCGCTCGCCGGTGAACTGCGAATGGCGGCTGCGCAGGATCTTCAGGGCTGCTGCCCGCAACACCAGCAAGCCGCCCGGCGCCAGCACGCGCGCCAGCTCGTCCAGCGCGCGCCCCTCCCCGCCCGGCGGAAAGTGCACCAGCACGTCCAGCGAGAGGACGGCGTCGAAGCAGGCGTCCGGGAAAGGAAGCTGGGCGATATCGGCTTGCAGCAGGCGGGTCACGCCGGAACGCCGCCCGTGCTGGAGCCCTTCCCAGGCCAGATCCAGCGGGAACAGCCGCCAGCCGTAGCGCGCCGCCAGCAGCGCTGCGAAGTGGCCGGTGCCGCAGCCGGCTTCCAGGACGCGATCCAAGCGGCGCCCCGCGGCCAGCGGATCCAGCAAGCCGAACAGGATGCGCCGCATGCCGCAAAACCACCAGAAATCCCGCTCGGCGGCGGCCAGAAACTGGAACTCGGCCGGATTCATCCGGTGGGAATGAGGGCCAGGCGGCGGCGCTGCCCGGTGTGTTCGGGCATGGCGCAGGCGGTGGGCCGCGACTCGTCCAGATACGGCCGAAGATGCTCGCGATACCAGGCCAGCGTGCGCCGGATGCCCTCGGCAAAGCGCACCTGCGGGCTCCACCCCAACTCCCGCCGGATGCGAGTGCTGTCGCCGACGTAGCTGCCGATATCAATCTGCTTGCGCTCGGCGGGGAAGCCGCGGCTGACGATCTTCGCCTGGGCCGCTTGGGCCGTGATTTCTGCAAGGCGCCGCAGCGAGAGGGCCTCCGGCCCGCTCACGTTGTAGGTCCTGGAGGGCGCGGGGGCGGCGCCGGCCAGCAGAAACGCCTCGACGGCGTCCTCCACATAGACCGGGTCGCGAAGCTGGTCGCCGCTGTCGTAGACCTCCAGCTCATGCCCCAGCAGGGCGCGGCGAAGGAACGTGCTGAGTACGCCCTGGCAGGGAATCCTCAAGGCCATGCGCGGGCCGTAGACGTTGGTCAGGCGCAAGACCACCGCGTCCAGCCGGCCCAGCCGGCTGAGCATCAGGTGATAGGTCGCGGCGGCCAGTTTGTGCACGCCGTTGAAATCCACCGGCTCGACCGGATGGTCTTCGTCCACCGGGAGGTAGCGGGGAACGCCGTAAACCTGCCGGGTGCCCGCGTAGACGACGCGCACGCCGGGGCGTTCCCGGGCTAAGGCCTCCAGGAAACGCAACTGGGCGGCGGTGTTGATCTCCAGGTCGCGCTCGGGCGCCGCCATGCTGTGCACGTGGCTGACCTCCCCGGCCAGGTTGAACGCCACGTCGCAGGCGCGCAGCGCCGGGCGGAACTGGTGGGGGTCGCCGATGTCGGCCGGAATCACCGAGACCCGGTCGGCCACCGGCTCGAGGTTGTAAGGGTTGGCGCCGCAGCCTGCCCGCGAGGAATCCACGACGGTGACGCGCGCGCCCAACTCGACCAGCCGGATCGCCAGGTTGCTGCCGATGAAGCCCAACCCGCCGGTGACAAGCACCCTCTTGTCTTGGTAGTTCACGGTCTTCTGCTCACCCTTTCCCGACGCTCGCCATTATACACACCCGTTCGGGTCCGGCGCGCAAGGCCCGCGGCCGCGGGCTGTTCCGGCCGCGCCACGGCCCGGGCAGACCCGCCGGGGCATTCCCTCGTGCAGTTCCAGTAGCATAGAGCGGGAGGTCAGCTATGGCGGCGCCCAGCGCGAGCCGAATTCGACAGATCCTGGAACGTTTGCAAATCGAGCCGGTGAACTCGGGGGCTTGCGGCGGCCCCTGGATCGAGCAACCTTCGGGCGGCGAGCTGGTCTCGACCAGCCCGAACGACGGGGGCGAGATCGCCCGCGTGCTCACCGCCGGGGCCGGCGACTACGAACAGATCGCGGCCCGGGCGGCGGAAGTCTTCTTCGAGTGGCGCCTGCTGCCCGCTCCCAAACGGGGCGAGATCGTGCGCGAGATCGGCCAGGAGCTGCGCAGCCTGAAGGACGAACTGGGCGCGCTGGTGAGTCTGGAGATGGGCAAGATTCTGGCCGAGGGCCGCGGCGAGGTGCAGGAGATGATTGACATGGCGGACTTCGCGGTGGGCCTTTCACGCCAGCTCTACGGGCTGACGATGGCCAGCGAGCGGCCCGCTCACCGCCTGTACGAGCAGTGGCATCCCTTGGGCGTGGTGGGCGTGATCACGGCCTTCAATTTTCCGGTGGCGGTCTGGGCCTGGAACGCTCTGATCGCGGCGGTTTGCGGCGACTGCGTGCTCTGGAAGCCTTCCTCGGAGACGCCGCTGGCCGCCATCGCCGTCCAGAAGATCGTCAACCGCGTGCTCGAGCGGCACGGCTGGCTGGGCGTGTTCAATCTGGCGATCGGCTCAGGCGCCACGGTGGGCGAGCGGCTGCTGGCCGACCGGCGGATTCCGCTGGTGAGCGCCACGGGCTCCTGCCGGATGGGCTACCGGGTGGCCGAGGTGGTAGGACGGCGCCTGGGGCGGACCATCCTGGAGTTGGGAGGCAACAACGGGGTCATCATCCTGGAGGACGCCAACCTGGATCTGGCGCTGCGAGCGGTGCTGTTCGGCGCGGTGGGCACCGCCGGGCAGCGCTGCACCACCATCCGGCGCCTGTTTCTCCAGCGGGGCATTGCGGGCCGCTTCACCGATTCGCTCATCGCGGCCTACCGGCAGATTCGCATCGGCCACGCCTTGGAGGAAGGCACGCTGATGGGGCCGCTGGTGAACCGCCGCGCGGTCACCGAGATGATGGAGGGCCTGGAACGGGCCCGGCGGGAGGGCGGCGAGATCCTTTACGGCGGGCGGCCGCTGGATCTGCCCGGGGGCTGCTACGTCGAGCCCGCCCTGGTGAAGGCGCACCCCGAAATGTCCATCCTGCGCGAGGAACTCTTCGCTCCGGTGCTGTACCTGATCGAGTTCGACGAGCTGGAGCAAGCCATCCGCTGGCACAACGACGTGCCGCAGGGCCTCTCCTCGGCGATCTTCACCAACAACCTGATCGCCGCCGAGACGTTCCTGAGCGCCCGGGGCAGCGACTGCGGCATCGCCAACGTGAACCTCGGCACCAGCGGGGCCGAGATCGGCGGAGCGTTCGGCGGAGAAAAGGAGACCGGAGGCGGCCGGGAGGCGGGCAGCGACGCCTGGAAGGCTTACATGCGGCGGCAGACGGTGACCATCAACTGGTCGGCGGAGCTGCCCCTGGCGCAGGGCATCCGCTTCGAACTGTAAAGGGGGGCGGCAGGGCTCGGCCGGGGGTGTCTGAGCGGCCGCCTCGGCTCGCGGGCCTGCGTTGGGCAGCGGCGCGGACCGGCGGACGGCTACAATGTGGGAATGGGGGACGCTCTTTGCATTGCCGGGCGCGAGTTTCGCTCGCGCCTGATCGTGGGCACCGGCAAGTATCGCAGCTTCCAGGAAATGGCCCGCTGTCACGAGGCCAGCGGAACCGAGATGGTCACGGTGGCCGTGCGGCGGGTCAACCTGACCGACCGAAGCAAGGAATCGCTGCTCGATTACATTGACCGCAGCAAGTTTTTCATCCTGCCCAACACGGCCGGCTGCTACACGGCGGAGGAGGCGATTCGCACGGCGCGGCTGGCGCGGGAGGTGGGGCTTTCGAACTGGATCAAGTTGGAGGTGATCGGGGACGAGAAAACCCTGTTCCCGGACAACGCGGGCCTGTTGGAGGCGACGCGCGTGCTGGTGCGGGAGGGCTTTGTCGTGCTGCCTTACACCAACGACGATCTGGTGAACGCGCGGCGGCTGATCGAGGCGGGCGCCTCGGCCGTCATGCCCCTGGCGGCGCCCATCGGCTCGGGCCTGGGGATCCAGAACTGGGCCAACCTGCGCATCCTGCGCGAAATGATCAGCGAAGCGCCGCTGATCGTGGACGCCGGCGTGGGAACCGCCTCCGACGTGGCCCTGGCTATGGAGCTGGGCTACGACGGGGTGCTGCTGAACACCGCCATCGCCTGCGCGCAGGAGCCGGTGAAAATGGCCGAGGCCATGAAGCACGCCATCGAGGCCGGACGGCTGGCCTATTTGGCGGGGCGGATTCCCAAGAAACTGTACGCCAGCGCCAGCAGCCCGCTGGAAGGGGTCGTGCGCTGAGGCTCGGGGCGGGGTTGCCGCCCGCTCAAGCCTCGCCCGGCGCGCCTTCCGTGCCGGCAGAGCCCAGGGTCAGATACACGTCGAGCACGCAGAGCGCGGCGGGAGTGACGCCCGGAATCCGGCCGGCCTGACCCAAAGTGCGCGGGCGGACGCGCTCGAGCTTCTCCCAGACCTCGCGCGAGAGGCCGGGCAGGCCGGCGAAGCGGAAGCCTGCGGGGATCTTGCGGGCCTCGGCGTGGCGCAGGCGTTCGATCTGCCGCTGCTGCTGGGCGATGTAGCCTTCGTACTTGAGCTCGGTTTCCAGGGTGGTGAGCAGGCCGCGCACGGGCGGCTCGCCCAGGCTGCGCCGGATCCAATCCTCCAGCGCCGCGATGCGGGCCTCGGGGCGGCGCAGCCATTGCGTCAGGGCGGGCCGCTCGCCGTCGCTGAAGACCGCCTGGGGCGCTTCGGCGGGATCCAGGCGGGTCCGCTCCAGCCATTCCAGCAGCCGCCTGCGCTGGTCCTGCTTTTTCAAGTAGAGGCGCCAGCGCTGCTCGCCGACCAGGCCGATGCGCCGGCCCAGGGGCGTCAGGCGCTCGTCGGCGTTGTCCACGCGCAGGTGCAGGCGGAATTCGGCCCGCGAGGTGAACATCCGGTAGGGCTCGTCCACCCCCTTGGTCACCAGGTCGTCAATCAGGATGCCGGTGTAAGCTTCGCTGCGCGAGAGCGCCACGGGCTGCTGGCCGCCGATGCGCCGGGCCGCGTTGATGCCCGCCATGATGCCCTGGCAAGCGGCCTCTTCGTAGCCCGAGGTGCCGTTGATCTGGCCGGCCAGAAACAGCCCTTGGATTTGCTTGGTCTCCAGGCTGTGCCAGAGCTCGCGCGGATCCACGGCGTCGTACTCGATGGCGTAGCCCGGCCGGATCATCTCGGCGCGCTCCAGGCCGGGGATGGAAGCCACCATGGCCTGCTGCACGTCCATCGGCATGCTGGTGGAGAGGCCGTTCAGGTAGATCTCATAGGTGTCCAGGCCCTCCGGCTCCAGGAAGATCTGATGCCGCGGCTTGTCGGGGAACTTGACCACCTTGTCCTCGAACGAAGGGCAGTAGCGCGGGCCGACGGCTCGGATCCGCCCGCTGTAAAGCGGCGAGCGGGCCAGATTCTCGAGCACGATCCGGCGCGTCTTCTCGTTGCTGTAGGCGATGTAGCAGGGCACTTGGGGGCGGTCAATCCGCTCGGTGAGGAAGGAGAACGGAGTGGGCTCAGGGTCGCCGTACTGGGGCTGGAAGGCGGACCAGTCAATGGTGCGCCCATCCAGGCGCGGCGGCGTGCCGGTCTTCAGCCGGATCCAATGCAGGCCGAGCCGGCGAAGCTGGCCGGCCAGCAGTTCCGAGGGCGGCTCGCCGTTGCGCCCGCAGACGTAGGTGGTCTCGCCCACATGGGCCAGTCCGTTGAGGAACGTGCCCGCGGCCAGGATCACCGCCTCGGCTTCCAGCTCCCGGCCGTCGCGCAGCCGGACGCCCCGGGCGCGGCGCGGGGGGCCGGGATGGAGGATCAATTCGGCCGCTTCGGCCTGGAGGATGCGCAGGTCGGGCTCCTGCTCGAGCACCTCGCGCATGCGCTGGCGGTAACGTTTCTTGTCGCACTGCGCGCGGGGCGACCAGACCGCCGGGCCGCGGCTGGTGTTCAGCAGGCGGAACTGGATGCCGACCGCATCGGTCACCTCGCCGATGACGCCGCCCAGCGCGTCCACCTCCCGCACCAGATGGCCTTTGGCGACGCCCCCCACCGCCGGGTTGCAGGACATCTGGGCGATCAAGTCCAAGTTCATGCTTACCAGCGCCGTGCGCAAGCCCATGCGCGCGCAGGCGCGGGCGGCCTCGCAGCCGGCATGCCCGGCCCCGATGACCACCACCTGGTAGCTGCGAACGTGCATGGCGCCCCGGCGCCGGCTCGCCGGCGGCCCCTCGGGAGGAATCGCACGGCCGCCGCGAGCGCGCCTCGTACTGCCAGTATATCGTCCGAGGCCGCGCCCCAGCCCGCCGACAGAACGACCGGAGGGCTGCTTCCCGTCGCCCCTTGCTAGAACAGGAACTTCAGGGCGAACTGGATGATTCGCGGATCGGCGGCGCTTTCGATGCGGCCGAAGCGGGCCGTCACGTTGGCCGTCGCGTACGGGGTTCCGAAATTAGGTTTGTTGAGGGCGTTGAAGAGCTCGGTGCGGAATTGCAGGCGGCGCTTTTCGGCCAGCGAAAAGCTCTTCATGAAACCCAGGTCGAAGTTGACGGCCCCGGGGCCGCGCAATAGATTCCTGGGCGCCGTGCCGAAGGTTCCCAGGGCGTTCAACGTGAAGGCTGCCGTGTTGAAGTACCGGGCTATCAGTTCGGCGCGCGGCCGGTTGGGATCCAGATACGGGTTGCCGACCAGATCGGCAAAGTCCATGTTGTTGCCGCTGAGGGCGCGGTCCACGCCGGACCTCACCGAGAAGGGGAATCCGCTTCGGATCGTGGTGATGCCGGTGAACTGCCAGCCGCCCAGAACCTCCCTGACCCAGCCGGCTTGTTGGGAAAGCCCGGGCAGATTCCACACGTGGGAAATCAGCAGCCGCTGGGGCAGATCGAAATCCGACAGGCCGCGATTCAGGGCGCGGTTGAGCGGTACGGCTTGCGACGGATTCTGGGGCGTCTGGTCCGAGGAGACCTCGTCAATGGACTTGGAGACGGTGTAGTTGATCTCGACGGAGAAGTTCTGCGCCACGCGCCGCTCCACGGAGATCTCCAGGCCGTGATAGCTGGAGGTACTGTCGGATCCCATGACGTTCACGATGCTGAAGTTCTGGTACGGCCGCCGCTGTTGGATGTTCCCGGTGGTCGCGCCCGGCGCGTAGCGGGCATAGTTCACGTCATCGGTAGCGGAAAGGTGGCGCCCGAGGTTGCCCACGTAGCTGGCGCGCACCACCAGATTGGGGACCACCTCCCGCTCGAGGGTCAGGTTGATCATCTCCTGGTAGCTGGGCTGAAAGTTCCTGGCGAACGATCCGAACATGCCCAGCGGAGTGATGAACTTGGAATCGCGCGGCGGGACGAAGGGAGCGAAGCCGGCCGGGAAGGGGTTCTCCATGCCGAGATACGGGTCCTCAAATTTGACGCCGTTGCGAGTAACCTGCGGGCTGAAGGGGGCGGCATTGACGAAACCGTTGTAGAGGACCGTAAACTGCGGGTTCCAGAACAGACCGAAGCCGCCGCGAATCACGCTGCGCCCGCCGCCCGGCCGCCAGGCGAAGCCGAAGCGCGGAGCGATCTGCCTCCAGTAGGGATTGAAACCGCCCTTGGGGCAGCCGGGATCGCCGGCGTTCAGATAGCCCTCGGGCGCGTTGGGGTAGAGGGTGGAGCGAGTCCCGGGCAGGAAGCACTGGGTGCGGCCGAGGTCGTCGTGGAAGGGGGACATGGGATCCCAGCGAAGGCCGAGATTGAGAGTCAGGTTGGAGGTCATCCGCCAGTTGTCTTGGAGAAAGAACCCCCAGCGGTTGCCGTAAAGGTCCTTGTATTCGCCCCCGCCCTGATCGAACTGGTAGACCTCGCCCAGCATGAAGTCGGCCATCGCATTGCCCGTGATCGCGCCTGTGAAGTTGAACAGGCCCATGGTCCGGAAGTGATTGCGGATCTTGTTGGAGGAGCGGAGAATCTCGCCGCCGAACTTCAGCTCATGGGCGCTGCGCATCCAGGTGGTGGTGTTCGACCAGTGCAAGTCGTAGTCCGGCTTGTCGTAGTTCCATCCCGGGCGCGCCAGGAAGCCTCCCGAAACATTGATGTAAACGGAGGGCGGATCCTTGACGGCAATGCCTTTGACCCCCGCGTCGCGGAAGTTGATGGGCAGCTTCACCGCCGTCCAGTCGTTGAAGGTCCGCCGGCCGCGGTAGGCAAAAGTGGAGCTGGTGAGCCACTGCGGAGAGATGGTGTAGATGTCGTTGACGGTGAACTGCATGTAGGGCTGGCGGGAAAGGCCGGCGTCGGCTGCGTACATCGAAGCCAGGTCGTTGACATTCCCCCCGAAAGGCCGGGTGAGTTTGTTGCGGAAATAGCGCGCCACGAACCGGTGGCTGCGCAGGTAATAGTCGCCGCGGGCCATGAACTCGTTGAGGTCGTTCTTGACCGGGATGCCCAGGAAGCGCTCTCCGGTGGGCGTGCCCGGGTCGGGCAAGTACTTCAGGAAGTTGAGGGTGACGGGGTTGAGGCGACTGGCTGGAATCTGGTTGCCGGCAAAGGGCTGACGGGTCTGCGGATCGGTGAGGGCCCGGGTCAGGGAGGAGAAATCCCCCCGGCGCATGGCGGCGGTGGGCAAGAACTGCCGGGTCAGGCTGGGGTCGCTGCGCAGGCGCGTGCCTTGATACGAGACGAAGAAGAAAGCCTTGTCTCTTTGAAGCGGCCCGCCCAGCGTGGCGCCGAATTGGTTGCGTTTGAGGGAATCGCGGCGGGCGGCGAAAAAGTTGCGCGCGTTGAGAACCGCATTGCGCACGAACTCGAAGGCGCTGCCGTGAAACTCGTTGCTGCCCGCCTTGGTGACCACATTCACCACCGCGCCCACGGCGTTGCCGTACTCGGCGCTGAAGTTGGTCTTTTGCAGGCCGAACTCCTGGATGGCGTCGGGATTGGGAAAATTGCCGCTGAAGTTGCGGTAGGAATCGGTGTTCATGCCCGAATCCATCAGCCAGTAGACGCCGCTCTGGCGGCTGCCGCTGACCACGAAAGCGTCGCCCTCGCCGTAAGAGCTGGCCCGCAGGATCACACCGGCCTGAATGGACAGCAACTGGGTGATGTTACGCCCGTTCAGCGGCAAGTCTACGATTCGCTGTTGATCCACCAAGCCGCGGATGCCGCCGACCTGCGTCTCCAGTAACGGGGCGGCCGCCGTGACGCTGACGGTCTCGGTGGCGGCGCCCAGCTTCAGCACGACGTCAATGTTGACGATGTCGTTGACCGCCAGCGTGATGCCCTCGCGCACGTAGCGCTGGAAGCCGGCCTTTTCCACCTCCAGGCGGTATGCTCCGACCGGCAGCGCGGGCAGCGTAAAGAGTCCCTCCAGGCCGGTCTGGCGGCTTTGGCGCAGCCCGGTTTGAAGGTGAATCGCGGTCACCGCCGCCTCGGGCACGGCCGCGCCCGAGGGGTCGCGCACCGCGCCCACCAGACTGGCCTGGCCGAAGCAGTTCCCTGCGCTCAGCACGGCCGAGCAAGCCGCGAGCAGCCACACCCTAGCGTTCCGCATGGCGAGCCTCCTTCCCTTTCGCAAACATGGTGCGATTGTACCTCCCCCGTATCTGCCGGCGCCGCCCTCGCGGGCCGGGCCCAAGGGTTGAAGCGGGCGCCCGCCGGGCATGAGTCACCATGACAGGCCAGGCCGCCTCGATCAAGCCCTTCTTGACTCACCGCGCTAGCGCTTGACCAACTGGCACCGGACCGCCGACGTGGTGAACTCGCGCGTCAACCGATTATGGAGAAGACGCAGCTTCCTGATCGGCGCCAGTTCGAACGAGGCGAATCGGAGCGGACTTGCTTCCACAAGTCTGATGAATCGCTTGATCGTCATTTGATTCAGTCCGCCGGCGACCTCGCTAAACCGCGTTGCCCCGTCGTTCTTAAAGGTGGATCTCCACGCCAGGAGCGCCTGCTCGCTGAAGATCAGGTGGGCCCAGGGGAAGATCGAGAACAGATGGCCGCCCAGCGGATGATACCAAGTAGGCCCAAAGGAAGCGTAAACCTTGCCGCCAGGCCGGAGCAGGGAGGCCATGGTTTCCAGAACGGCGGCCGGATCCGCGAAATGCTCGAAGGCATCCAACGACACGATCACGTCGGCCGGCTCCGTCGCCGATTGGGAGAAGGTGCATCTGTCCTCGACCTTCGCGGCGCGAGCTTTCTGCCGTGCGATCCGAACAACGTCCTCGCGAATATCAATCCCGATGACCCGCTTAGCCCCGCGCTGCGCCATCTCGACAGCTTCAGCGCCTTCTCCGCACCCGAAATCAATGACAATCTTGCCGGCGATTTCCTCGAAAAAACCTTGACCCAGTTGCACTGCAAGTTTCGACTTGTGCGTATACGGGCACGCTTTTTCGGCAGGCCATCGCCCCCGCCCCAGCCTCTTGAGGATCCAAACTTGAAGCGCCGTCAGCATGCTTTCTCGGACCGTGCGTTCCGTTAATTGCCGGAGAGCGGCAGGGCAGCGGCGCGATCAAGAGATCCCGTGAATTGCTCCAACAGGGACCCGACTGGTTGGTTGCGGAAGGCGCCGGCCGCACTCGCCGGTTCGGGGATTTGCATTTTCAGCTCCCGCAGGAGTCAAACATACCCCGTGCCGTCCACTCGCGTCAACTCCGGCAGCACGGCCGACACCGCGCACCGCCGCCGGCCTGTCCGGG
>Ga0209018_1000121_pt1 | contig 71333 bp, 49 predicted proteins | sample YNPBryBLVA2012_FD_185814 | JGI IMG/M metagenome (GOLD analysis project Ga0209018, IMG submission 185814) | Anoxygenic and chlorotrophic microbial mat microbial communities from Yellowstone National Park, USA - YNP Bryant BLVA 2012 (SPAdes)... ...
ATACCTTTCTACATTTCTTATATCTTCATCGCTTAAATCTGATAGTGTTATATATGGATCCAAATTCAATTTTAAAAGTAAATCCATCGAAAAATACTTACCTAAAAGGAATTCAGAAGTCGAAAGAGCTTTTATTAATTTTTCATTTTTTGGTAAATCTTTTAGTGATAAATGAACGGGTTTGGTTGGCAGATAGTGTGTTGCAATTAATTCCTTTTTATTTTTATAAGCATCAATAATCAAGCCCGACTTATTTGTTAAAATGATATTATTCTGACTTTTACCAAATATTTGTAAAAACAAATTCAAATTGATTAATTCAATTTTAATCAGTCGATTGTTTGGAAATATTTCGATACTTTGAATTATTTCGCCAATAATTGAATGGAACAGGCGGAAAACACTTTTTTTTGGTTTATTATCAATTTTAGTAACAAAAATTGCTTCAAATTCTGTAATTAAAGAAATGTTTAACAAAAAGGTAGTTCGGCCATCGTATAATTCAAAGTGTAGAATGCCAAGTTTATTAGTAAAACAATCAATAACCTTACATCCAACATATTGGTTCAATTCCTTTACAATTCTGCGTAGTATGTATATATTATTTAACATTAAATTTGCACAAAATTATATTTACAAATGAATTTACATTTTTAATTTATCAGTAATTTGTAATTTAGTAATTCTATTTTTTTAAAATGAACAAAATTAATGGAATATAATGGATAAAAAGTTAATTAATCGTATTTTTGCCACCTTGTCTTTTGTAATATCTCTAATAACCTATTATTTAACCGTGCAACCTACTGTTCCTTTTTGGGATTGTGGAGAATTTTCGGGTGCATCAATCTGGCAGCAGGTTCCTCATCCGCCCGGAGCACCGCTTTTTTTGATGATTGGGAAGGTGTTTCACATATTATTACCTTTTGGTGACGACGGATGGCGAATTAATATGGTGAGTGTTGTTGCTACTGCATTTACAATTTTGCTAACTTATTTGATTAGTTATAGAATTATTCAGGCAATTTTAGGCAAAGAGCCCGAGACTACAACCGAAATTCTATCAGTCTACGGATCAGCATTTGTTGGAGCACTCGCATTTAATTTTAGTGATACATTATGGTTCAATGGAGTAGAATCTGAAGTTTATGCTGCATCTACTTTGTTTGTAGCTATAATTCTATACTTGATGATGTTATGGAACGAAAATTATGATAAACCTGGGAACGAAAAATATCTTCTTTTGATAGCCTATTTAATTGGATTGTCAACTGGTGTACATTTGCTTGCAATATTAACAATATTTTCGATTGTATATTTGGTTTATTTCCGAAAGTATCAACACTCAATCCTCAGACTTATAATAGTGGGATTTGTTTCGGTATTGTTATTTGTAATAATTTATCCGGGTATCGTTAAGTGGATACCAGCTCTTTTAGCCGGCCATATGCCAACCAGAAATGAAGCCCGCGAGTATATCATCGAAAATAGCCCAATTCTTGTGCTGTTGCCAATTATTTTAGTAATATTAGCTGGTTATTATTTGTGGTGGGCACAAAAGCAAGAAAAGCATATAATAGCTTTATTTACATCTGCCTTTTTATTAATAATATTGGGCTACACTACCTATACACAAATACTATTACGTTCAAACGCTAATCCACCAATGAACGAAAACGAACCAAATAATATTAGTAGATTGGTCACCTATTTGGGCCGCGAACAATATGGAGAAGCTCCCAATTGGCCTCGACGTTATCAAACAGATAGTTATTATGTGCAAAATTACAATAAAACAGACGAAAGAGGTCAGTATGTTTATGGTCCTTGGTATCCACCAGAGAAAAAAGAAGTTTATAAATCCGATGGCACTGGCTTCTTAGTGCCAGAATTCACAAAAATTAATACATCAGGCGAATTGGCATATTTATGGAAATATCAAATTTATCATATGTATATACGATACTTCCTATGGAACTTCGTTGGCCGTTCGAGCGATATACAAGATGCGGGAGCAGCTTGGTTCGACAAACGCGAAGCCGAAGCCATTAATGTATCTAATGGATATCGCGACATTTATCCTATAAGATTTTTTGCCTTGCCATTAATTTTTGGACTGATTGGGCTGTTTTTCCACTTTTCTAAAGATAAGAAAATGGCTTTTGTTTATTTATTAGCCTTTTTGATGATGGGCGTATTGGCAGCTATTCAACAAAATCAACAAGAACCTCAACCTCGTGAACGAGATTATTTCTACACAGGTTCATTTATGGTATTTTCGATTTGGATTGGTGTTGGAGTTTATGCAATTATTGAGTCATTAAGGAAATATCAGAACAAATTCTTTATTCCTGCTTTGGTAGTTGCCCTTTCTCTTATTTTGGTGCCAATAAATATGGCTGTTGGTGGTTGGAAAATGCACGACCGCTCCGGAAATTATTTTCCTTTCGATTATTCATATAACATTTTGCAAAGTGTCGAAAAGGATGCAATTTTATTTACAAACGGGGATAACGATACATTTCCAGTATGGTATTTACAAGATGTAGCCGGAGTTCGTCGCGATGTCCGCATAGTGAACCTAAGCTTAGGCAATACCCTTTGGTATATCCATCAACTCAAGAATCGCGAACCTTGGGGAGCAAAAAAAGTACCTATCAGCATCCCCAACGACAGTTTGGAAGTTTACGATGAAACCGATCCAAGGGCTTTCTCCTATGAATTTGGCGAGGCACGCCCTGTTAAATTAAAAATCCCACCAGAAAGGATGAAACAGTTCACAAACGATACTGCTTTGATCAATCGTGGATTAATGGAATTCACCTTCGTTGGTCAAAATTACGGTGAATATGATGGCAAAACCATCTACCTTTTCCGTGTACAAGATAAATTAATATTTGATATTTTAAAAACTAATTTGTTTGAACGTCCTATTTACTTTTCGGCAACAGTTGGCGAGGATGTCTACATTGGACTTCGTAACCATTTAATACGAGGTGGATTGGCATTGAGGATTACCCCTATTGAACAAAATACAAGCGAAGATATCCCTATTGATATGGATATTATGGAAAAGTGTTTGCTCAATTACGATAACTCGGATAATTACAGTAAAGAACCTAAATATGGCTTTAAATTCCGAAATTTGAATAATCCTTCAGTATTTTACGATGAAGTTCACCGACGCTCTATCGAAGGCTATAGAATGTTGTTCTTATCGTTTGCACAAAATTTAATTACTAAGAAAAACGATAAAGAAAAAGCTAAATTAGTTCTCCAGAAAATGGACGAACTTATCTCACTCAAACAATTTCCATTAGATTGGAATTTAGCTGCACGAGTAGCTGATTTATACAACAATGTTGGCGACACACAAAATATGAGAAAATGGGCAAAATATACGATCGATAATGCAAAAATTGCTCTTGCCAAAAACCAAGTTATGTTCGAAATGAAGCTTTACGACCTAATGGGGCGATATCGAGGTCCCTACACTGTAATGTCCGATATGGCTTATTTAATGAAAGATTATAATTTGGGTGTAGAAATTATTAACGAAACAATAATGAATGCCCGTGAATTAGCTATGTCTCTGCAAAGTAATCCCGAATACTCACAATACTACGGCTATATAAATGATAATATACCAGCACTCTACTTTAAATCTCTATTGTTGCAATTAGAAAAAGCCAAGAACGAAGGTGGAGTTCCAGCCCAAATTAAGTTTCTGCAAAATGAATTAGAAAAAATGAAGAAATCCAACGACCAAGATTATAAAAAACTGATTCCTCAGGTCGAAAGCAAAATTAGTCAATTAACAACCGGCGATACTACACAAAATGATTGATTTATCGATAGTTATCCCAGCTTTTAACGAAGAGGAGCGGTTACCGCTCTCTCTTCGTAAAATTCTGGATTTTTTTGCAAACCGAAACGAAACGACCGAGATAATAGTAGTAGACGATGGTTCAACCGATAATACCGTAAAAATCATTAGTAGTGGTTTCCCGCAAATTAGAGTTATTCAATTAGAAAAAAATTGTGGTAAAGGTGCAGCAATTCGTCGAGGAATATTATCGTCGGTTGGTAACTATGTTCTTTTCTGTGATGCAGATTTGTCAACACCAATTTATGAAATTGACAAACTCATACCGAAACTAAATGATGGTTATGATATCGCTATTGGTAGTCGTGCTATCGATCCCTCACTTATTAAATTGCATCAGCCTTTTTATCGTGAATTTATGGGCAAAACTTTTAATAAAATAGTCCAATTACTAACTATTTCTGGTATAAAAGATACACAATGTGGCTTTAAATTATTCAAAAAAGAAGTGGCGCACGATTTATTTTCCAAATCCCAAATTAATGGTTTTAGCTTTGATGTCGAAATCCTTTATTTAGCAAGCAAATTTAATTACAAAATAGCAGAAGTTCCAGTCGAATGGTATAACGACACCAAAACTAAAGTCAATCCAATTATTGACTCCACCAAAATGCTTATCGAGATTTTTCGTATCCGTAAGTTACACAAAAAATAGACTAATTAACTCTTTTCAATAAATTACAATTTCTTTTCTTTTAATTGTACCCGGAGCCTTTTTTTAAAGTTTTTATGAATATTTTTTAGCATTTGCACTTTTTATAGGTTATGAAAGGGTTGCAAAAAACTAACATCAAAAGAGATATAGGTATAAATAAAAAACCTTTCTCCAAGATTTTGCCAATAATAAATAATTGATACTAACAACAGAAATAGGCTGATTATCCATCAGCCTATTTTAAATTAATGGATTAAATGTTAATTGTTTTTGAATATTGAATAATCAAAACTCAAAAAATAAAACACAAGTAGGAGAAGATTACGAACAACCAGTTGTGTTGCCGCATTCTTCGCAAACACTACAAGTTCCATTCTTGCGTACTCTCATCGAACCACACACTTCGCATTGTTCACCTGTATAACCCATTCTTATTGCATCTGTATAGGAGATTTCGGGTTTTTTGGTGTCGGTTTTTATTTGTTTGTTTTTATCGTTATTTTCGGAATTGGATGTTATGAATTTTTCAGAAGAAATCAATGTCGTGCCATTTTCGGGATATGGATCATCATATTTTTCTTTAGTTTCTTCTTTTGGTTGTTCGAAAGGTATTTCTAATTGTTCGGTTTTTGGTTCAGGGTTTACGTGAGCTAAATCATCTCGGTGCAAATAATCAATTGCAAGCGAACGGAATATTAAATCCAATACCGATGTAGCACTTTTAATCCTTTCGTGTCCAGTGACAGGACCAGCGGGTTCAAAACGCGTAAAAGTAAATGTATCGACTAATTCATCCAAAGGAATGCCATACTGAAGAGCTTTCGAGACAAGTATTGCGAAGCTATTGAGTAATCCACGGAATGCAGCACCTTCTTTATACATATCGATGAATATTTCCCCAAGTGTGCCATCTTCGTATTCACCTGTTCTTAAATATACTTTATGGTGTCCAATATTTGCTTCGCGGACGCTTCCGTGGCGCTTTGGAGGCAACTTTTGGCGTACGGGACGGCGAAAATCAGGTTTGTTGGTAACCACTTCTGTAACTTTGGTTTCATCGAATTTGTCGTCGCTTAAAGTAACTTCTTCAGTAAAGTTAAAGTCCACCTTTGTATTTAATGGCTGTGATAATTTGGAACCATCACGATACAAAGCAATAGCTTTGAGCATAGATTTCCAAGCAAACATATAAACTTGCCCAATTTCGGCAACAGTTGCTTCGGCAGGCATATTTACTGTTTTCGAAATTGCTCCAGAAATAAAGGGTTGTGCTGCTGCCATAATTTTTACGTGAGCAAGATAAGGTATAAAGCGTTTACCTTTTTTACCGCATTTGGATGCTGTATCGAAAATAGGCAAGTGTTCTTCCAAAAGATGTGGTGCTCCCTCCAACATCATAGTTCCACAAATGTAATCATTTGCTTCTTCGATTTGGCTTTCGGAAAAACCAAGTGCTGTTAAAATGTCCGAATTTAATTGATTTTCGGTCAATCCAATTGATTTAAGGAAGTCGTCGCCTAATACCCATCGATTGAAAGCAAATCTTATGTGAAATACATTAGGCAATTGCTTTTCGATAGCTTCAATTTTTTCATCTGTAAAACCTTTTTCGCGAAGTGATGTTTTGTTAATATAGGGGCTTCCGACCAAAGTTCCGCTTCCTTTGGCATAATTTTCGATTTCCGAAATCTGCTTTTCGCTGTATCCTAATTTTCGTAATGCTTTGCGGACGGATTGATTCACAATCTTAAAGTAACCACCACCAGCAAGTTTTTTGAATTTGACAATAGCAAAATCGGGTTCAATACCAGTTGTATCACAATCCATAACTAACCCAATTGTGCCAGTGGGAGCAAGAACAGTAACTTGTGCATTTCGATAACCGTATTTTTCACCTAAAGCCAATGCATTGTCCCATACTTCCCTAGCTGCTTCCAACAAATACTCTGGACAATACTTTGGATTAATTCCCATAGGGCGTATCGAAAGTTTTTCGTATTCGCTCGGTGGGGCATTATATGCTGCACGCCTGTGATTACGAATAACTCGTAACATATCCTCCCTGTTTTTATCAAATTCCGAGAATGCCCCCAATTCCTTTGCCATTTCGGCAGATGTGGCATAAGCTTCGCCAGTCATCATTGCTGTAATTGCACCAGTCCACGCTAAAGCCTCTGGCGAATCATAAGGGATGCCATTAACCATTAGTAATGTTCCTAAGTTGGCATAACCCAATCCCAATGTTCTAAATTGGTAACTTTTCATTGCAATTTCGGGTGATGGGTAATGTGCCATTAATACAGAAATTTCTAAAACAATAGTCCACAGTCGAACTGCGTGCAAATAATCATCAACCAAAAAGGTTTGAGTTTCCTCATCATAAAATTTCATTAAATTCAAACTTGCTAAATTACAAGCTGTATCGTCCAAGAACATATATTCACTGCAAGGATTCGAAGCATTTATTCTACCGGACTTTGGGCAAGTATGCCATTCGTTTATAGTTGTGTCGAATTGCAAACCGGGATCAGCGCTTTGCCAAGCACTAATATTAATTTTTTGCCAAATTTCTGGTGCATTTACAACCTTTCGTACTTTGCCATCAGTTCGATTACGTAATTCCCAGATTTCTTGATTTTCGACAGCTCGCATAAAATCATTAGTAACTCTAACTGAATTATTAGAGTTTTGACCACTCACGGTTAAATACGCTTCACCTTCATAATGTGTATCGAACACTGGAAATTCAATATTTTTAACACCCTGGTCGACTAAGTCTAAATATCGATTAATATAACTCATTGGAATGCCACGATTCAAAGCCTTTTGGATTAATTTTGCTAATCGAGGATTGTTTTTCAGGTTGGTTCCACCCGTGCTTGCTTCGTCTATAATTGCGGTCATAAATTTATTTATAATTTTTGACCCAGCAACCAATGCAGCAACCTTATGTTCTTCTTTTGCTTTCCATTCAATAAATTGTTCGATGTCGGGATGGTCGGCATCCAATATCACCATTTTGGCAGCTCTTCGTGTTGTGCCACCAGATTTAATGGCTCCTGCAGCACGGTCAAAGATTTTTAAAAAGCTCATTAGTCCGGACGAAACTCCACCACCAGATAGTTTTTCGCCTTCCGCACGGATTGGTGAAAAATTAGTTCCAGAACCACTCCCGAATTTGAAAACTCTTGCTTCGCGAGTAACTAAATCAAAAATTCCACCAGGATTGAGCAAATCATCTTTCACTGAATTAATAAAGCAAGCATGTGGCTGTGGGCGTGAATATGCATCTTCGGAATTCTTTAATTCCTCAGTATCTGGATCGACATAGTAATGTCCTTGTTTGTTACCTTTAATTCCGTAAACAGTTGACAATCCAGTATTAAACCATTGGGGTGAATTAGGAGCTGCAGATTGATTTAAAAGCATAAACACAATTTCATCGTAAAATGCTTGAACATCTTCTTCCGTATCAAAATAACCATATTTTTCACCCCATAATTTCCAAGTGTAAGCCATCCGGTGAACTACCTGTTTTGCACTTGTTTCGCCGCCCAAAATTTGATTCCCATTACTATCGAGCAGAGGCTTGCCATCTTTGTCGTATTGTGGAACTCCAGTTTTTCGAAAATATTTTTGGGCCAAAATATCGGTTGCTACCTGCGACCATGTGTTTGGAACTTCGATGTCGTTGACTTCGAAAACAATACTTCCATCTGGATTTTTAATTTGAGATTTACGAATCGCGTATGTAAATAAATCATACGGCGATTGTCCCCCCGTTGTAAATCTTCTCTCTATTTTCATTTGTTTTTTCCTAATTTTATTGTTAAAAATTGTGTTTATTAATTGAATATAAAAGCAAAATTAAATAAAAAATTTTTTTCGTAAAATAAAAGTTTTCAACAACGCAATAAAACAAAGATCTATTTGTGAAGTATTTAAAATGAAAAAAAAATTATTTTTAGTTAAGAGAGAAATATCTATCTGTTGATTTTGTCTTAGCAAGAAAATATATTATCCTTTTTTTCTAATTCATTTATTAAAAATTTTATGTTCAATATTGAGTTTACCAGATGTTCTATAAATAAAAAAAATAATTATCAATTATTTTAGAGTAAAATCATCAAAATTCAATAATCAGAGTTTTCATATTTTAATATGAATTTTTTAGTTTTAATTGTTTATTCTTAATTAAAATAATTATCTTTTAATATAATGGCAACCCCGTGAAGTTCTGTCTTCAATTGCAAAATTCGTGATTGCATATGCAGTTGTAACTCCATTACGTAATTGGATAATTTCCTTGGTCATTTTGGCTTTGCGATAAAAGTCTTCAATTTCGGTTGATAAGTGTCTAAATATCTGCTGTGCTCGGTGTAAACGGGATTTTGTTCTAACCAAGCCTACATAGTTCCACATAGTGTATTTGATATTTAGCCAATCTTGGGCTATCAATGCACTATCTATTTCCTCGGTTTCGTCCACCCATTCAAAAATTTCTGGGAAATATTCATCTTCCTTGCGACCTTCGGCAATTGCATTTGCAGCAACCCAACCCCAAGTTAAAGCTTCGAGTAAAGAGGTGGAGGCCAAACGATTTGCTCCGTGAACTCCAGTGCACGAAACTTCGCCAACAGCATAAAGTCTTTGAAGTGACGTTCTCCCTTTAAGGCTCACACCAATTCCGCCACAGGCATAATGGGCAGCGGGTACGACTGGAATAGGTTCGATCGACATATCAATTCCAATAGAATTTAAATAGGAATATATCGTTGGGAATCTATTTTTTATCCATTCGGGATCTTTATGTCGTATATCCAAATAAACACAAGGATGATTGGTTTCGAGCATCACGTCATAAATCACACGTGCAACAACATCCCGAGGTGCTAATTCCATTTGTGGATGGTAACGCTCCATAAAGCGTCTACCATATTTGTCTATTAGAATTGCTCCTTCACCACGAACGGATTCGGAAATTAAAAATCTACCGTGTGGACTATAAACTGTAGTAGGATGAAATTGAATATAGTGCATGTTGAGTAAACGAGCACCAGCACGATAAGCCATCGCAAAACCATCACCTGTTGCTTCTTCGGGATTGGTGGTGTTTATATAAACTTGACCTAATCCACCGGTTGCCAAAATTGTGTTTTTAGCAAATATTGGAAACACCACATTGGTTTGGTTATTTAATATGAAGGCACCAAAGCAAGCCGGCTTTTTATATAAATCTAATGGATTTGTTGAATGGTGTGATAAGGTCAATAAATCGATTGCTGTGTGATTATTCAAAATCGTTATTTTTTTGTGTTGTTCCACCACTGGAACTATGGCTTGGGCAATGGCTTTTCCAGTTGTATCTTTGCTATGAATTATTCTGCGAACAGAGTGGGCACCTTCTTCGGTAAAGTCCAAATGGCCATCGGAGTAGTCAAAATCAACATTAAAGGTATCGATAAGTAATTCCTTTACTAATTTGGGACCTAGATTGACTAATTGGTCCACAGCTGGTTCCCAACAAGCACCATCTCCAGCCTTTATAATATCGTCTTTGAGTTTTTGAGGATTGTCGTCTTCGCCTTCGAATATTATCCCTCCTTGTGCCCAAGGTGTACTGCCACTCATCAAATTATCTGTTTTGTTGATCAATATTACTTCTATGCCTTTTTCGGCAGCAGTCCAAGCAGCAATTAATCCAGCAAGTCCACTGCCAATAATCAATAATTCTGTTTTTACCATTTTTTGTCATTTATGTATTTTCAAAATTAACACTATTTTAATGGAAAGTAAATCGTTTGTTGGTGAAGAAAATTACTTTTTCCAAAAAAGTAATAAAATCAGACACACAATTTCAAAATTGTTCATAATTAACCAAACTATTATTTTAAATGAAATAGAATCAAAAAGATTGAGTATTGTAAATAAGAAAAATAAATCTGGATAAAAATAGCCATTTTTATTAGAGTATTCTAAATATGAACATTTCAAACTGTGTAGTATATCATTCTAAATAGAAAAAGAAACTTCTGCAAGTGGTTGATAAATGATTAGGTTAATATTATATTTTATATAGATTGTTCAAAAAATTATTCATAGTGGCGTGAAATTTTGGTACAACAAATAAAATATCATTTTGAATAAATAAAAACAAATAGGTATTTAAAATGATTTTACTAAAAAAGAATGGCACACACGTTGTATTAGTAAAAATTAATGAAAATTTGTATAATATTATGATTTTCAGCCCCCTGAAAAAAATATGTAAAATAACACATGGAGGTGAATAATGCCTTTTGCAATAGGCGGAAACGCCAGAATTAGAACAAATACACCTGCAGAGAATGCTTACAATGCCTTGGATATATCCAATCGGGATATTTCGTTAAGGCAATTACGGCTGTCTACAGGTAAACGAATCAACAACGCAGGAGACGATGTTGCGGGCTACATCACTTCGCGAGCTTTGATGGCTCGGAATGGCTCACTCAAAGCAGCCTTGCTTGCCGTTGGTGATGCTCAAAATGTATCCTATATTACAATGGATTCACTCGAAAATATCAATGATTTGTTGATTAAGATCAAGGATGCAACTGCTCAAGCTGCTTCGGGCGCCACGGGTACGGACGAAAAAATTGCTTTAGCCAAAGCTGCTTATCGTTTTGCCCAGCAAATTCAAACAGTTGTTGATTCCACAGTGTTTGGAGGTCGTCAATTATTGGATGGGACCTTCTCGGCAGCATTCGTAATTGGCAGTAATGCAACCAATAGTTTACTAACTTTAGGTGTCGATTTAACTTACACTAACAGCGAATTTAACGTTGAAAGTAATTACTTCAATGTAAATTCGATGAGAACCAACTTCTTTGGTGGAATTACTGGTTTGGATATGCGAGACTTCAATAACGTTAATGCAAACGATTTGGGTATCTTCGACTTTGAACGAATTCAAACAACATTGACCAGTTTAGCTGATGCAATCAATAATGTTAATAAAGTTGCATCGTTTGTTGGTGGTATTGTCAACAGATTGAATTCCCAGGAAGATATTTTGAAGAACCAAATTGTTAACTACAATGCAGCAATTTCGCGTATCGAAGATGCAGATGTTGCCAAAGAACAATTGCAATTGATAAAATCGCAATTCCTGCAACAAGCTTCGTTGATTTCGTTAACACAAGCAAATGCCAATCCACAAGCATTCTTGAGATTAATACAAGGTTAAAATATTTAGGAGGAAATTATGCCATTTGCAATTGGTGGAAATACTCGAATTAGAACTAACATCCCAGCCGAGAACGCATATAACGCACTGGATGTATCCAATAGAGATATATCTTTGCGTCAATTAAGGCTCTCAACGGGGTTAAGAATTAACAATGCTGCAGATGATGTTGCGGGATATATAACGGCACGAGCATTGTTAGCTCGTAATGGGTCGCTTCAATCTGCCATAAATGCTGTAGGTGATGCCAAGAATGTAACAAGTATAGCTATGGATGCCTTGGATAACATTAATTCCTTGATAACAAAAATCAAAGACGCAACTGCCCAGGCTGCTTCGGGTGCTTTAGGGACAGACGAAAAAGTTGCTCTTGCAAAAGCTTCCTACCGAATGGCTCAGCAAATTCAAACTATTGTCGATTCTACTGTTTTTGCAGGTGCTCAACTAATTGATGGCACTTTTAGTACTTCTTTCATTATTGGATTTAATGCACAAAATTCTCTATTAACAATTTCTGTTGATTTGCGAACCAACAATTCAGACTTTAACATAGAGTCCAATAATTTTAATGTGAATTCTCTGAATACGAATATTTTTGCTGGAGTTAGTGGTTTGGATTTACGGCAATTGGATGCAGTTAGTTCGACTGATTTAGGTATATATTCAGCTTCGAATATCGGAACAACACTAACAAGTTTAGCAATAGCGTTAAATAATGCTAATAAGGTGGCATCCTATTTAGGTGGCATACATAATCGCTTAGAATCTCAAGAAGAATTATTAAAAACTCAAATTACAAATTACAAAGCTGCAATTTCGAGAATAGAAGATGCTGATGTCGCTAAAGAACAACTAAGTTTAATTAAATCTCAATTTTTGCAACAAGCTTCACTTACATCTTTAGCTCAAGCAAACCAAAACCCAAGTGCATTTTTGCAACTAATTAGAGGGTAGCTATTTTTGGAAATTTTTAGAGAAATTAGGATTAGGTTTGGATTCAAGTATGGATTGAGTTTTATTTGATAGTTGCCAAAAGAAATCAAGATTTGATCGTTTTTCTATCTCATCAACACTCACAAGATGAGATTGCAAAATGCTTTTAGATGGAGTATTTTGCGAAAAAATAAAACCAAAAATCTGCAAATTCGCCGTATCAGCGATATTTTGGTTTTTTGGTATAACAATAATCTTCCAGTAACCGCTTGGTATTCGATGTGGTTCATCTGCATTTGGTAGTGTACCGAAATGCCCTTCAAAAAGTGTCCCCGTCATAACGTAAACCAACTTATAGCGGAGCGTCAAATTTCTTTCCCAATCTTCCAATTCTTTCCAAACACCTCGGTTCAAATCAGATTTTTGGGGAGTGATGTTCGATAAATAATTTGTCTCCCAGGCAATAGGTGTTCCTTTAAAATTTGCCAAAGGTGCTTGATGTCCTCTATCAATTTTTAACAATGCTGGAGCGTTATTATAATCTTCGGGTTCTAATGTTTCGGATGGGTCCAACCAAGGGTCGGCTGCCCATTTTCTTTCATTTTGAGAAGGACCAGTTATTGTTGCAGAATCCAAGCGATAAGCAACCCAATCTGCAAATTTAGTTGAGTCGTTGGAACTTAATGCATAAATATCTCTTATAATCAAATCGTTGTGTGCAGGAGAGCCTTTAGGATAGCCATAAATGAAATGTTTGCAGTGAATTTCGTTATATTGAGCAAATAAATTTTGAGTAATTATAAATAATAGAATTATTAGGTTCTTGTTCATTATGATTTATAAAAATTTATTAATTTTACAAAATTATCTAAATAATATCAATGAAAGTATATTTAGCCAAATCGAGATTGATTTTAATTTTATTTTTTGTATTGATTAACAATTTCAATCTTCGTTCACAAGAAGACAAATATGCATATTCGCCTTATATTGACTCATTACAAAAGGAATTAGAGAGAAATGAGCTAAAAGATACTTTTAGACTGGATATTTTACAAACATTAATTCGTGAATTTATAAACATCGACATTAATATTGCCGAGCGTTATAGTAAAAAAATAAATGAAATAATTAACAAAACCAAAAATCCATATTGGATAGCAAATGCTTATAATATTTTTGGACTTGTGTATTGGGCCAAATCAGATTTCACTAAAGCTTTGGATTATTTCCTTTTATCAGCCAAAGTTAATGATAGTTTAAATAATCAAATTGGATTACTCCGTAACTACGGAAACATTGGTCTGTTAAATTATTCAACGCAAAATTATGATAAAGCAATAGAATACACAACCAAGGCAATGCAATTAGCTGAAAAGTTAAAAATGAAAAGAGAACTGTCTCTTGCATATGGCAACTTAGGCATAATTTATCAATCAATAAAAAAATACAAGGAATCCTTGACTTTCCATAAAAAATCTTTGAAAATAACCCAAGAATTGAATGATCGCCGAGGAATTATACGCAATTTGAGTAATATTGCAGTGGTTTATACTTCGATAAACAATTTTTTTGATGCTTTGGAATATTATTCAAATGCACTAGATTTAGCAAATCAAGATAACGACAACAGATCAATAGTTTTATTGGAAGGAAATTTGGGTGTAACATACTATAAAATTGCAACTGATTCGGCGAATAAACCAAATCAAACTCAACGTCATAATTACTTAAAATTATCTGAAAAATATCTTTTGAAGGCAATAGAATTGGCAAAAAAAATGAATTTTACTGATGCACTCTATGAATATTATCCAAGTTTGTCTCGAACCTATGCTGAATTGAATGACTATAAAAAAGCTTATGCCTTTAATGAATTATATTATGCAATTAAAGATTCTTTATTTAATATTGAAAACAATAGAGTAATTAATGATTTACAATCAAAATTCGAAAAACAATTAGTAGAAAAAGAAAATTTATTGCTTAAAAAAGATAATCAAGTGAAACAAATTACCATTTATGCCTCAATAGTGGTAATTTTATTAGTACTTGTTGGTCTTTATTTTATGTATAGAAATAATAAAATCACAAAACGTCTGAATGAGCAGTTGGAGGAACAGAATCAAAAAATAATGGATGCAAAAATAGAATTGGAAAGATTGCTCGAAGTTATTTCTGCAAAAAATATCGAATTAGAAGTTACAAATAAAGAATTGGCAGATACCAATGCCACCAAGGATAAACTATTTTCAATAATTTCGCACGATTTACGCAATCCTTTGCAAGCGATATTATTAAACAGCGAAATACTTACGAATTTCAGAAACAAAATGAGCGAACAAGACCAACAAGAAAGAATAAATCAAATTATGATCTCATCCTCAAACTTGAACAAATTGCTCGAAGATTTGTTGCAATGGTCCCGTTCTCAAATGAACAAAATTGAAATTCATCCAATTGATTTTGATTTACACAGCTTGGTTAATGTTGTTATTAATCTACATTCTGAACAGGCACAACAAAAACAAATAACACTGGAAAACAAAATTCCACAAAATTTAATAGTCTATGGAGATATGAGTACAATAAATACAATTTTCCGAAATTTGATCTCAAATGGTATTAAATTTACAAATAAAGGAGGATGTGTGACAATTGGTTGTGCAGATCAATCTGGTGATTATTGTGAAATTTATGTCCAAGATAATGGAGTTGGTATCCTGCCCGAGAAATTAGAAAAATTATTTTCTGTTTCCAAAAGTTTTACAACTCGAGGAACAAACAACGAAAGTGGTACTGGTTTGGGATTGATTTTGGTAAAGGAATTTGTGGACATGAATAATGGACAAATAAGCGTCGAAAGCCAAGTGGGCATAGGAACAACTTTCAAAATAAAATTCCCAAAAACACATCAAAATACAATGGTAAATAATTAAAAAAAATTCGCTTCGCCTCTTTCAAAAGATGCTTTCTTAAATCGAGGGAAGCGAAATGTATTAATTATTAAAGTTAAATGAATTGTAATTTATGATTATTTGCCGTGTTCAGATAACCATCGATCTGCGTCAATCGAAGCTGCACAGCCACTGCCAGCAGCAGTAACAGCTTGCCGATAAACTGGATCTTGAACATCTCCGCAAGCAAACACACCTGGGATGTTTGTATAAGTTGATTTTCCTTGTGTAATTATATAACCAACCGGATCGGTTTCGATTGAATTTTTGAATAGGTCTGTGTTTGGAATATGGCCAATTGCCAAAAACACTCCATCTATTGGCATATCAGTTATTTCATTGGTTTTTGTATTTCGTAATTTGACCCCTTTCAAGGACTTTCCAAATGCTGTTTTTTCTCCGTAAAATTCTTCGATTACAGTATTGGTGATAATCTTTATTTTCGGATGGTTTTGAGCTCTTTGCAACATAATTTTCGATGCACGAAATTCATCTCTTCTATGAATAATTGTTACTGAATTTGCTAAATTAGCTAAATACAGAGCATCTTCCATTGCAGTATCACCACCACCGACAACAATAACATTCTTACCACGATAGAAAAATCCATCACAAGTTGCACATCCACTAATTCCGTAACCATAATATTCTTGTTCTGAAGGTATTTCCAATCGTTTTGCTCTTGCACCAGTTGCTATAATAACTGCATCGGCTGTATAGGTAGCATCTGCATCTGTTTTAATTGTAAATGGACGTTTGGAAAAGTCCACTTCGGTTGCAGTTTCAAATTTAGTTTCGGCATTGAACCGTTGGGCTTGTTTGCGGAATATTTCCATCATTTCGGGACCTTGGATGCCCTCAGCAAAGCCGGGATAATTTTCAACTTCGGTAGTTGTCATTAATTGACCTCCGGGTTCTGGTCCTTCCAATACTAATGTTTTACGATTTGCACGAGCTGAATAAATTCCAGCTGTTAATCCAGCTGGTCCAGTTCCAATAATAATAATTTCGTAGTGTGAAGACATAATTTTTCCTTTTGTGAATTTTAATTTGTGAATTTAAGATTATGACGAATGTATATACTGCAAATTATATATGAATTAAAAGTAATATAAAATGTTGAATAATAGCCAATTAAATACTAAGTGTTGAAAACTACCCATTGCAAAAAAGAATTTTTTTCCTTAATTTTACTTCGATAATTTAGTTATGTATTTATTCAACAAATATGTTAACTAAAAATATGAGTGCAGCATAAGGAATTGGTATAATATTTATAATTATCCATATGCTTCTTTTGTGTAATATTCAATAAAGTTCTATGAGGAAAGAAAGTAATCCTAAAATACAAGAACTAAAACAGCTTATTGCTAAAGTTAGAAATCAACTTTGGGATTTGCTCGATGAATATTACTACTACACTAATATTGTTTATTCTCAAATTATGTTCGAATACGATAGCATATTTGGAGATATCGAAGAACAAATCCAAGAAAAGGATAAACTGGCTCGAGAGTTGGAATATAAAATTCATTATTTATCAAATAATAAAAAAGCTAATAAAAACAAAATCCAAACGAGTCATAATTCAAATGTTAATGGTGCCCAAAAGTACGGAAATTCCAACTACTACGTTCCTAACTGCAAAGTCAATGAAGAATATGAGGCACAACAATTATATCGCCAAATTGTTAAAAAACTCCATCCCGATGTTGCTGGGATAACTCCCGAATTTGAACGCTTTTGGAATAATATTCAAGACTCTTACAAAAATAGTGATGTTCAACGATTGAGAATTTTTTATCAAACTATTGTTAATGATCCTTTGAATAAAGATCTTTCAGACTCAACTCGTGAAGAAACTGCATTGAAAACAGAGCTTAAGGATTTAGAATATAACTTAAATAAACTTAAAATTAGATTGAAACAACTTCAGGACCAAGAACCTTATATTTTTAAAGATAAGTTAAAGGACAAAATATGGGTTGCCACTCGTAAGCAAAAATTAATGCTCAAATTATTCCATATCGATAATGAAATTTTAAATCGAAAAAGGATTCTTAGAAATTTAGCAGTTACAAACCCTAATTTTGATAACGCTAATTAACACAACAAAAATTAAAAAAATACGTATAGTAATTTAGTATAAAGCATTTACTAAATTGCTAATTTATTTATTGTAGAATATAATGCAAGAGAAATATTTTTCCAAATCTGAAGTTGACAGAATTCTCCGACGGGCATTAGAGAAATCCCCCCCAAAAGGAGACACACTTACTGAATCCGAAATAATCCGCATAGCCGAAGAATTGGGTATCGACCAAAATCAAGTTAGAATTGCAATTCGCGAAGAAGAAAAATATGCACAATTCGAGAATGCTAAGATATTGTGGAAGAAGAAGAAAAGAAGGGAATTTTACCTGCACCTATCATCATATGTAATTATTAACGGTTTTCTTGTTGGAATAAATGTTGTGATGTCGGGCGGAATTGGTTGGGCAATATTTGCAATACTTGGATGGGGTATCGGCTTAATTTTTGATTTCATCGAAAGTTTTTTCCCAAGCGAGGAAAAGGTTGAAAAAGGTGCACGTAAAATGATGGCAAGCAACAAATGGAAAAAACTATTCGATAATATTATTGACTCGATAAATATAAAATAGATTGTTCCAAACAATCTTAAATGATTAATTAGAAAATTAACCATTTAAACAATAATTTACCATCCAAAAACAATAATCTTTCGTAATTTTGTAATCTTTTTAATTTCATAAACTTATAAATATGGTTGAATTAATCCGCAAACAACTCAAGAAAGATATTTTTCTTGATTATACCTTTATTACAATCGGTTGCATACTAATGGGCTTTGGTATTGGTGTATTTTTGGTCGATGCCAAAGTTGTCCCGGGTGGTGCAAGTGGACTCTCGATGGCTGTTTATTATTTAACAGATGGAGCAATTGGAGTGGGAATCGTTAATTGGCTAATTAACATTCCTCTCTTTCTTTATGGTATTAAAGTTCTTGGCAAAGAGTTCGGAATCCGAACGTTCTATGGATTTACTGTATCCTCCGTTTTCACCGACTTGCCGCGTGGCGACTTTCCTGGATTATCGATGATTCGCTTTCAGGATGATGCTTCCATTAAATATCTTCAACAAAACGATTTCTTTTTTTTTATTTTGATTGGAACACTTTTATTAGGTTTTGGATTGGGATTGATATTCAAATTTAGGGCAACAACGGGTGGCTCGGACATTATTGCTGCGATTATGAACAAAAAGTGGGGGATAAAAACAGGCAACTCGATAATTATCATAGATTTTCTTGTTATTTTTATTGCCGGACTGGTAATTGGATTTAAAGATATAACGGGGAATAAACCACTGCTTGTTTTAATTTTGTATGCATTGTTGCTGGTGTTCGTTTCGAGCAAAATAATAGATTTTGTACTCGATGGGTTCGAGTATGTTCGTGCAGCGTTAATTTTTTCGGACAAAAACCAAGAAATAGCCGAAGCAATTTTAACCAATTTGAATCGTGGTGCAACTGCATTCAAAGCAAGGGGACTATATCGAAATATTGATAACGAAGTTATCTACACCGTTGTTAAAATCAAAGAAATTGGAAGGTTGACAGATATAGTAAAATCCATCGACCCAAATTCTTTTATGGTGATAACAACTGTTCACGAAGTGGTAGGTCGTGGATTCAGACGTAGAATTTGATGTTAAAATAAGTGAATTAATTCGTTTGTTTATTAGCAATGGTATTTGATATTTCGAAGGAAATTTAATTAATCTTTTTGCTGCCTCGGCAGGGCTCGAACCTGCACTTTTCTGATCCAGAGTCAGACGTGTTGCCAGTTACACCACAAGGCAGAATTAATTATTTGATTTGTAATTTAAACTAAATCAAAATTACGAAAATTATTTTTTCGTTGTTCTCGATGGCTATGATTTTTTTACTGCTTTTGATAGTATTATAATACTTTTATTATGAACTTTTTTGGATCTCTTCTTCGAAAAACACTTTGAAAATATGATTTAATTCATTCTTAAACTGAGTGATATAGTCCAAAAAAATTAAAATATTGTGCCTTTCATACTCTCCATTGGGTTTTTGTCTTGTTTCGGCAATGTCTAAATATAATTCGTTGGTTTTTGTTTTTTTAACATTGAAAAAATAGGTGCGATTTTCCGCAACAAGCTTACTTGAATGTATTTCTTTAATCATAATAAACCTTTAATGATTATAAATTTTAAATTAATAAAAAATCTTTAAATAACAATCTTAATAATTTCAGATTCATAAAAATTATTAATTATTACTAATTAAGTTTCAAAACACTTATTTGAATTAATTCAAGAATTCATTATCTTAAATTTGAATTACAAACAATTAAATATTAAACGAGCGTATACGTAATAACCCATAAATCAATAAATAATTATAAAAATGAGCATAAAAATACCCGTTCCAAAATCTGAAGAGATAAAAGATCTTTTCGATTCGTTTTATGAACTTGTTTGGATATTGCGAAGGGAATGCCCTTGGGATAAAGAACAAACAAATCGCAGCATAGCCCAATTAACAATCGAAGAAGCATACGAAGCCGTTGATGCAATCTACAAGAATGATGATGGAGATTTTGCTGGTGAATTAGGTGATTTATTACTTCATATTGTTATGCATTCTATAATTGCCGAGCAACGCGGTGCTTTTTCCATAAAAGACGTGATAAAGAAAATTCATCACAAAATGGTAACACGTCACCCTCACGTTTTTGGTGAAGTCGAAGTTTCTGACCAAAACGAAGTCCTGCGAAACTGGGAAAATATCAAAAAAAACGAAAGAACTAAAGAAGAGAGTATTCTTGATGGAGTTCCAAACAATCTTCCAGCATTGCTTCGAGCGGAGCGAATTCAACATAAAGCGTCGAGAGTCGGCTTTGATTGGTTAGAGAAAGAAGATATGTGGGCTAAGGTAGAAGAGGAATTTAAAGAATTAAAACAAGAATTAAAAACTGGTGATCAAAGGCGTAAAACCGAAGAATTTGGCGATTTTTTATTTGCATTGGTTAATGCGGCAAGATACGAAGATATAGTTGCCGAAGAAGCATTACAATTGGCAAACAATAAATTTACATCAAGATTTAAATATATTGAACACCAAGCCAACAAGAATGGACAAGATTTAAACAAAATGACATTAGAAGAAATGGATGCCTATTGGGACGAAGCCAAACAAAACGAAAAATCGGTAAAATGAACGATATTGCAATTTTATATAAACGCATCAAAGAATGGCTGAATAACTTTCCAAGCCAATTCGAGGTTGACAAATCATTATTAATTGATGATAAGACATTGACATCCGTTGCTAATGAATTTATCGAACGATTAAAGGATAATTACCCATTCCATCATCCTTTATACATAGGACAAATGCTTAAACCTCCAGTTGAGGAATCAATCGCCGCTTATCTTGCTACATTGTTGATCAATCCCAACAATCATGCTTTAGATGGAGGACCAGCGACTGCAAGAATGGAAAAGGAAGTCATCGCTGATTTTGCTTCAATGTTTGGATTTACAAACTATTTGGGACATCTAACAACTTCGGGAACAATTGCTAATTTCGAAGCACTCTTGATTGCACGCGAAATTAATCCAGATGGTGCAATAGCATTTTCTGAGGATGCTCATTACACTCATTTACGGGTTTGTAATTGGTTGCGGGTGGAAGCAATCCAAATTCCATCAGACCAATTTGGAAAGATGGATTTGAATTATCTTGAAAGTGAATTAAAAAAGGGTAAGATTAAGACGGTAGTTGCAACATTGTCCACCACCAGTCTTGGTGCAAATGATAACTTGGAGGAAATATTAAATCTAAAAGACAAATACGGATTTCGTTTGCATATCGATTCAGCCTATGGTGGATATTTTAAGTTGATATCAAAAAAATATCGAACATTAGCACTCTATGATTTAATTAAATATGCAGATAGCGTGACGTTCGATCCCCACAAACAAGGACTTCAACCCTATGGTTGTGGTTGCGTGATTTTTTCCGACCCAAGTGTTGGGAAATATTACAAGCACGATTCGCCGTATACCTATTTTACATCGGACGAACTCCATTTAGGTGAAATCAGCATCGAATGTTCTCGTGCTGGTGCATCGGCAGCAGCATTATGGTTCACAAATCGTCTTTTTCCTTTAAGGGAGAATGAAGGTATTGGTCAAATTTTATCTAAAACAATGGATTTAACTCAAAAGCTTAGAAATAAAATAGAAAAATATGACCTTTTTTCTATATATATTGAACCAGAAACTAATATTTTGACATATTTCCCACAATCTGAGACAACTCAACAAATATCAAACATAAGCAATCAAATTTTAAATAATGGGATTAAAAGGAAAACACTTTGGGTAGCAACTTTAAAAGTTCCTTCCGAAAAATTCCATAAAAACCATCCATTCATTGAAGTTAATTCCAAAGATGTAACAATTCTAAGAAGCTGCATTATAAAACCCTTCGAGGACAAATGGATAGAAATTATTATCCATAATTTAATCGATTTATTAAGATAATTTTCGCTCAAAATACAATTTTTTTCATATTCAGTAGTTTTAATTTATCTATACATAATTAAATATGGTGATAAATGGCAAAAAAAAGTAATAAATCCGATAATACAGAATTACAACAAGCAATAGTAAAGATGAATTTTCAAGGGAAAGAATACGAAGTGGAATTATACAGCAAGTTCGACTTCAATGGGTTTGATAACAAAACTATTATAGATTGGTATAAGTTAAACCATTTAGGACGAAAATTAGACGAGAAAGCAGCACTTTATTTAAAAATGGCGAAAGGTTGGTCCTATCATGCACCTTTCGGTGGGCACGATGGCATTCAATTAGCATTGGGAAAGATATTTCGACCAAACTTTGATTACCTATTTCCATATTATCGAGATTTCTTAACTGCTCTTGCTGGTGGCTTAACTCCCGAAGAAATTATTCTTAATGGGTTAAGCAAAGATACAGATGTAGCTGGGGGAGGTCGACATATGAGCAACCATTTTGCCAAACCCGAGATCCGCATTCAAAATGTATCATCCTGTGTTTCGAATCATGCGCTACACGCGGCAGGAGTTGCAAGAGCAATTAAAAAATATAAAGGAAAAGAAATAGCATATGCATCATTGGGAGAATCCTCGACAAGTGAAGGATATTTTTACGAAGCCATCAACACTGCGAGTTTGGAACAATTACCTGTTATTTTTGTTATCCAAAACAACGGATATGGGATTTCGGTACCCGTAACAGACCAAAGTGCAAGCACAAGAGTATCTGATAACTTAATTGGATTTAAATACTTAAAGATATTCAATTGTGATGGACGAGATCCGTTCGATAGCTACAGAGCATTAAAAGCAGCTCAGGAATACGTTCTCTCGGGACAGGGTCCAGCAGTAGTACACGCTGATTGCGATAGAATTGGTTCCCATTCCAATTCAGATCGTCACGAAATTTACCGAAGTGAAGAAGAATTAAAAACCGTTGCCCGACGCGATCCATTATTACAATTCCGCTATCATATTCTTAATAAAGGAATAATAACAGAAGAAGAATTGTTGAAAATTGAAGAAGCCAATCGCCAAAGGATTTTCCAAGCTGCTGATATTGCCGAAGCTGCTCCAGATGCAAATGGAGCAACTTGGAATCAATTCGTAATACCAGATCCTTACTACAATGGTGATGGATTTGAGGAAAATGATTCTTTTGCAGAAGGCGAAAAAGTTTCGATGCTGCACGCAATTAACGAAACCCTAAAATATGAGTTTCGTAGGAATCCAAATACTTTTCTATGGGGACAAGATGTAGGCAAGGGTGGTGTTTTTAATGTTGTAAAAGGTATGCCCCAAGAATTTGGTCGCGAAAGAGTTTTCAATTCACCAATTGCTGAAGACAGTATCGTAGGAACAGCAAATGGTTTTACGCGTTATCGAGAAGATATTAGGGTAGTTATCGAGGGAGCTGAATTTGCTGATTACTTTTGGCCTGCAATGGAACAGTTGGTAGAGACATCACACGATTACTGGCGAACGCGTGGCCAGTTTTCCCCAAATTTCGTAATTCGATTAGCAAGTGGTGGTTTTATACAAGGAGGATTATACCATTCACAGAACATCGAAGGTGCATTGATAACTCTTCCAGGTATTAGAATTGTACAACCAGCCTTTGCTGATGATGCTGCAGGTTTGTTACGAAATGCAATTCGTTCACGAGGTGTCACTATGTTTTTAGAGCCAAAATATTTATATAATGCACGTCAAGCCTACACTACAATGCCAAAAGAAGAATATATTATTCCATTTGGCAAGGCTAGAATAAGACGTGTGGGAAAGGACATCACCGTTGTAAGCTATGGAACGGCAGTTCATTTAGCCTTGATGGCTGCTGATGAACTCTCTATGCAAGGAATAGATGTCGAAGTAATAGACCTGCGATCTTTAGCACCTTGGGACAAAGAAACAGTTTTCCAATCTGTTCGCAAAACAAACAGAGTAGTTGTTGCACACGAAGACAAAGTAGTTGGTGGAGTTGGAGGTGAAATCGTAGCCGAAATCCAAAATAATTGCTTTAAATATTTAGATGCACCAATTGAGCGTGTTGGCTCGAAATTTTCCCCGGTTGGTTTTGCCAAAAATTACGAAAATGCTATTTTACCTAATAAGGAAGATGTCAAGCAGGCTATTTTGAAAACTATCAAATTTTGATAGCAAATCAAAATTCATTATTGACTGAAATTTCGATAAATCAAAAAAAATATAAATGAACCAAAATTCAAAAATAATTCCTAATTTTGTAAAGCGGAGGATATTAAAATTTATATATCACTCCATTTTATTTTGATGCTATTATTATAATAATTTTATTAAAATAATAATGTGTAAACAAATTAACAGTGTTAATTAACAATATCAAAGAAGAGTTTTTTTTTAAGGAAAAAAATGTGAAAATAGTCAAATAATTTTTGAAAAACCTTAATTTAGATTAATTTTGTAATACGTAAAAAAGGAGAAAGCGCCCGTAGCTCAATTGGATAGAGTGTTGGATTCCGGTTCCAAAGGCTAAGGGTTCGAGTCCCTTCGGGCGTGCGTTTCGAGGGGATAAAAAATAAAAAAAGAGGAGATATGAACACAGAAAAACAAATTGAACAACAAAACAACGAAGAAATCGATATCGAACAAGTTTCGACCGAAAAGGGTATAGAAACATACATCAAAAAGTATAAGATTCAAATTATTTCTATAATTGGATTAATTGCCGTAATAGCGATAATATCAGTCTTTTGGTTCAGGTCTGGTAGCGAAAAAGAAGAAAAAGCATCATTATATTTATCACGAATAATATCCGAATACGATAGTGGAAATTATGAAACAGCTCTTAAAGGTGATAAAAACAAAAAAGTCCGTGGCGAGGGTGTATTCGGGCTAGAATATATTGCTAATGAATATAGAAGCACAGAACCAGGCAAAATAGCTGCACTCTATGCTGGTAAATGTCTTATGGAATTGAACAAGAACATAAAGGCTTTGGAATATTTTGAGGTAGCAAGTGAAAGCAATTCACCGGTTATAAAGCAAGGAGCATTCACAGCAATAGCAACTATTTACGAATTTCAAAATAAACTAAAAGATGCAGCAGAAATGTATTATAAGGCAGCTGGCTTTGCAATCGAAAAAGAGGTAAAAGCACGACTATTACTTTATTCAGCGATGAATTATGCTAAGATAAATGACAAAGAAAATGCAATTAAAAATTATCGCGAAGTGATTGGTTTATCTGAATTTTCTGAATATGGAGATATGGCAAAGATGGGTTTAACCGAACTTGGCATAGTTATTGATTTATGAAAATGATACACAAAAATGAATATGGAAAATAAAAATAAATTTAAACAACAAAATGTTAGAATTAGTGGAGGTATTATGAAACGATTGTTTCGCTTAAGTATCCTAATGGTACTTCTGGGAATTCTATCAGTAGGCACAACACTTGCCCAACAAGTGTATGTATCTGGTAGAGTGGCACCGGGAGACGTAAGGATATTTGTCAAAGACTCGGTTTACATAATTGATAGGGACTACATTATTGGCGGTACCTTAATTATCGAACCGGGAACCACAGTGTATTTCTACCCACAAGGTAGAATCATCGACTCAACTGGCGGTAGAATAATTGCCGACGGTTACGCAAAAGCAACTTACACACAAAATCCCGCTGGCTTAAATCCAGTAGCACCTGGATCGCCTTATGATGGATATTCTGATCCCGGATATTTCTTGTATCAATCCGGAACTGCAAAAACAGTAAATGTTACCACAACACGAGACATTACTGTTAATCCATCAAAATACAATTACATTTTTAATGTTGTATTCGATACATTAAACAAAAAGATTGTAGATTTAGCTGATCCTTTGGATGTAGTTGGTAACAAATACAAGAACAATAACAACTGGATAGTTGTTACCTTTGAGCAAGCCATCTTTTGGGAAGCAGCAAGATTAAAATATGCTGCAACAGACGTAAATATAAAAATGAATCCATGGATTCGCAAGACAATTAGCTCAGGACAAATAAAATTCTTTGGAACCCCAGTTAACAATTTTTCCCGTGAATGGGGACATTTTGTGATTTTACCTGGTGCCCGTGCAGCATTCTTCCGTAATGTGTCATTCAATGGATTCCGAAAAGACACAACAGTTGACCGTGCTAACTACTATGATGTTACTAAACATCCTTGGGCAGCAACTGTTAATAAAGCATTATTGAACTTAACTAATGGATCTGGTGGTGCAATTACTTCGTTCTCGTCAAGAACATGGTTAATAGATGTAACATTTAAAAATAACATGGCACGCTATCGCGGTGGTGCATTGCAATTATTGCAAGCTCCAGCAGGATACCCAAGAGCAAATGTATCTTTGGATAAATATCCATTAGATAAAAATCCAAACATTACAGACAAAGATTTTACAACATCTGTAATATTAGAAAAGAACCCAGTATTAAGAATAGACAATATCGACGAAAGTATCGATGAACCTTTGTCGGATTACGACAGAATGGGTTATGACGACGCCCGTATTGCAGTTTATTTAGGCCGTATTCGCAATTTAACATTCGACCGAAATTATGTTCAAATTGCAAATGTAATTCGCAAAAATATTAATGGTATTTTAACTACAACAGATGATTTAGAAAATCCTGCCGATTATCCACAATATTATGGTAATGGTGCATTTGGTGGTGCACTATATATAGCTGGATGGGAAGAAAACCGCCAGATAGAAATAGGTTTGGGAATTAATGATAAAATTAAAATTGGTAGCAGTTACGTACAATTCCCGAATTATGATATATTTAAAGCATATCGAAACTTTGCTGCAAATTATCAACAAGCTGGCAGTAGCGAAGGTGCTCGCGGTGGAGCAATTTATGTAGGTGAATATACTTCATTAATCGTTGCCGGAGATTTTAGCCAAAACGAAACACAAACAAAATTTATGCAAGATGCACAAGATGGGAAGAATAGTGGATACTATTCGATGGGTGGCGCAATATACATAAAGAACACTCAAGGCAGATTGCAAGTTCGTGGTGGTGTTCGCCGTGCTGACTATGGAAATAGTACATTATTCTCTGATAATCGAGCTGGTGCAGGTGGAGCAATCTATGTTGATGGAAATGCATTTCCAGAAAAATCTCCAATAGTAGGTGGAACAGATTTACCATTGGATGCTCGTAACTATGGCTTTGATATTAAATTTAGAGACAATAAAGCTATAACTTGGGGCGGTGCAATTTTCACAAATCGTAACTTCTGGATAGCTGGAAGTGGTGGAGTTCAATCTGGAACTTTGATTGGATATGATGGAAATTATTCGTTGTTATTTGACGGAAATACAGCTGGTTTTGCTGGCGGTGCTATATATGTTTCTATACCAACTTCTGATATTCTACCAATGAGCCAACGAACAATCCAAATGTTCCGAACAAGATTCTTGAATAACAAAGTAGGATATGGAATTCAAGGCGATAATAGATTAGAAATACGCGGTGGTGGAGCTATCTATTGCTTAAATGGTGAATTAAACTTATTAAAAGGCGTTGAATTTAAGAACAACGAAGTTCGCAATGCCAATGGTGGTGCAATTGCTATGATTAATCCGTCAAATACTGTTAAGAGATATTTCTTAACAGATGTGGATGTTGCAAACTTCGACGAAACAACGGGTTTGGTTGATGGCTATACTTCAACAAACGATATATTTACTTATACAACAAGTATACCAGCCACTGTATCAATGTTAACAAGATTTATTGATAACAAGATAACATTAGATGCAGACATTTTAGAAAGCCAAAGCGGAAGTGGTGCAACACAAATTTGGCAAGGTACAGTAGAAGCTACCGAAAAACTATTAGGTACATATTGGACTGATGCTAACAATGGTGTTGCAGTTGGATATTATGGTCGCATAATTCGTTACCAAAACGGCGGAACTAAATGGACTTATCCTTCTTCACCAACTAATTATCGATTGGAAGCAGTTACATTTACAAATGCTTCAACTGGTTACATTGTTGGTGATCGTGGTACAATTTTGAAGACTGAAAATGGTGGATACGATTGGCGTATTATTGCAGGAGTACCAACTGATAAATGCTTAAAAGATGTCAGCTTTGTTGGAACAGATTATGGGTGGGCTGTTAGTGAAACAGGTGAAATTTTATACACAACAAACGCTGGAGAAACTTGGTCTAAAATCCAAAAATTATCCAACTCTCTCAACGGGGTATTCTTCAAGACAAATTTAATTGGATATGCAGTTGGAGACAACGGTGCCGTTATGAGAACTGCTAACGGTGGAACAACTTGGGAAATTGTTGAAATTCCAGGTCTTAAAACAGATTTAAATAAAGTTCTCTTTGTGAATAACTCAGTTGGTTATATAGTTGGAGATAATGGTATTATTTTAAAGACCATAGATGGCGGTAATACTTGGATTATATCAAACTCTGGAACTGTTTTTGATCTATATTCAATAGATTTTTATGGATTTAATGTAGGATATATTGTAGGTCAAAATGGTATTGTATTAAAGACAACTGATGGTGGTACTAACTGGTCATTACAAGACTCCAAAACAACATATAATATCAATGATGTTAGCGCAGTAAATAATAACGATGCATTTTTAGTTGGCGATGTTGCAATGTTGTTGGGTACAAATGACGGTGGCGCGACATGGAACAATTTGAAACCAGCAAACTCCGCTTATATTGATGTTAAAAGATACCATCAAGAAATCAACTTCCCAGAAAACGGTGTTGGTTTAGGTGCTGGCATTTATATCCTTGATAAATTGTCTGAAGAATGGACTCCAAGAAAGGATAGCGTAATGTTCAATCGTGTACGTTTCCAAGGTAACGAAGCATACACTGGGTCTGCAATTTATTCAGATAACTATGACTTGAAACTTATTTTCACACGATCATTAATTACAACAAATAAAGCAACAAGTGAAATTGGTAAAGACCAAAATTATATTACTGGTGCCGTTTTCCAAGATGCAAACAAGAAGATTACACAGAATTTTGCTTCATCAGATTTAGCAGGTGCAACAATTTATGGTGAAGTTCAAGGTCCGTTACCATCAGCCATTTTCTCAGAAGCAGCAAATAGTATATATAACAATGATGCACGCTTCCTTATTAGATTGCCAGATGCACCCAATACAAAAGGTATTCTGGCTGGAACAACTGGAATTGGTTTCGGTGGAACTGATACCTTGAGAGGAAATTATTGGGGTAAAACAGAAGCCGATGTTGATTTGCAATTTGACAACTTAAAGATTAAATTCTTTAATCCAGAAACTGGAGAGATGGAAGAATATGATGGGGTTAAGAAAGAAACATTCTTTGTTGCTAAAGGCGATAAATCATACTTGCCATATTTATTTACTCCAAGTACATCTGATCCAAGAACTCAAGGTCCATTCGAAAAATTAGGAACTCAAATTGTCGGTACACAAGAGGTAATTAAACAATTTACATATATCCCAGTACCAGCAAAGAATGCCGATGGAAATGAAAATCAAGCACATGATTTATCAATCCCTGAAAAATACTTAATGTCTGGGCATATCTACGATATATATGACAAGGGAACTGATATAAAAACAGCTGATTATAGCAATCGTCGAATGGTTCCAATTGAAGACTTTGCAGTGGGTATTCCACCAATTGTTAAGAACTTTACAAATAATACTACACCATCATTCGGAAAATATGTTAAGAGATGGACCCGTGATCCATACTTTGCAGAATTAAGAGATGCTCAAAATAGATTAGTATATCCACAGTTATCAGTTCTGCAAACAGAATTCCAACCAAACAAAGATGGTGAATACTATCATCCAATTGGTTATCCATTATATTTAGAAGCAAACGTTGATTATTCTGGTGATGATAATATAGTCAATAATGACTATCACTTATTGAACGAAACAGTATTCTTTGTTATCAATGAAACAACTGGAGATTATATCCGCGTTCCATTGAAACAAGTAAGTGAAGTAGCACCAAACAATGAAAGATTCTGGGCAACAGTTGAATTAGTACCTGATCTATCACGCAGGAATTCAAATCCTCTATTAAGAAGAACAGCAGAAGGATTAGCTAACTTAGGAACTGGCCCATTCTTGTTAGAAAACTTGTTCCGTAATCCTTACAAGGAAGATGCTGGTGCATTGAAAGGTAGAAAATATATAGCTGACTATAAAGAATTTGGCACTGTTCCAGATCTATTCATTAATAAAGCACGATTTAATAATGGCGTTGTTCAAATGCCAACATCAAATTTTGCAAATGGATTGTCCAACACAACGTTCTTTGCCGGTGAAAAATATACTGCATTACCAGTTAATGTAGGTGATGTTGTAAGAGTAATTTCAAGAACAGTACTCTGGAGAGAAGGTGCAAATGCAGCTTATGAAAAGGGTATTTCTTTCAAAATTACAAGTACAACTGAACCTCCAATATTTACCGGAAATATACCACAATTAGAAAATATTACACCAGAAGAGTTTAAAGATAAAATCTTTGTATCTGAGGACAGAAATTATCCAGCTCCATTCGGTGCAGAATATAGTAAATTAGACGATAAATCACGCAGAGGACGCGACTCTATCATTAGAGTAACTGCAATTGATCCTAATATGTTCTATGATCCAAGAGCTTGGGATAACAATGATTGGTCAGCTAAATATGCACAATTGACATATGATTGGAATGTAGATCAAAATTCTGGTTTATATCGTTGGTTACTTGTAGATACCGTTAAAGCAGCTGATGATCAACCCCGGTGGGGTGCTAGAGGTTATTTGATGTTCAAAGGAACACCAATTAATCCATACGTAGTTCCAGGTGGCGAAGTTGTCCAAGTAGGAGCTGCAAATTATCCACCTCATTATCGAACCCTCGATTCGTTGAAATCAGTCGGTGCACCTCAAGATGTTATAGATCGATTTATCGAGACATTCAAAGATTACTTTAGTAATTCTGTATACGATGTTGATAATGCGCGATTTTTACAACAAGATACAATTGACTTCGGTAAAATCTATCGTAGAACCAAAGAATTCAAGATGTTTGTTGTCGATAGTGTACCAAGATTCTTAGATCCATCAACACCACAAGAAGAGTTAGGACCTATAACTGTCTTGAAAAATTTAACAACACGAGAGACAGAAGAAAAAAGTTACACAACAAGTGTATATACATGTAATACAACCAATGATGGTAAATTAATTGCTAATCTAACTGACAAGTTAAGATTCCAAATCGACTTAAATACAGATGACGAACTAGAAGACTCTTGGGCATTAAACTGGAATTATCCTTATGGTCGAACTGCTTATGGTTTTGCAAATATTTCGTTGCGTCCAAATGATGATACAACCGCAATTGATACAACAAATTACAGCGGTGATCAATTTGGACAAGGCGGTCCAGCCAAATTAATTACTCAGATAAAACCTGCTTGGATGAAATATGATTATATGTATTTCTATGGAAAAGAAGATGATGCAAGCAGTGATAAGAATGGTGCTGATTTTACAACATTTGGAAAACTGAATATAAGAGTACCACGCCAAGAAGCAATGAATTATTTGAAAGCTCCGAATAGCTATAACAACGAAATGAATACAGATACTGTATTCGTTGTAGTAGCTAACGATGGTCACGGTGGAGTTACATTCAAGAGATTACCATTATTTGTTAACGTACAACCACAAATTGTTACAAATTCATTACCTGCTGCAGTTGAAGGAACTGATTACAATCCACAATTGTTAGACACGATGAAACAAATAAAAATTGTAGATCCTAACTTTGGACAACGACACCGATATGAGTTAATTTATGTTGATGATGCTCGTACCTCAATAAAAATTGATGATTGCTACGACGAAGCTGGTGTCTACGATTTAACCAAATACAAGACAACACCAAAGTGGTTAAAGATTAACAAAGAAAATGGTATGCTTTATGGAACTCCAGGAGTTAAGGACGCTCCAGCCAATATAACCGTAACAGTTGTAGTAACTGATGAAAATGGATTACGCCATTTACATCAGATTCCAATGGAAGTTAAAGAAGTTAATCATGATCCACTTATTTCTGGTATACCACCTGTTCGTTGTATTGACTATAATAAGCCATATCAAGATTATATCACGATTATTGATAAGGACTTATTCCGAAATAATTCAAATGAACAATTAACAATCAGATTATTAGATGGACGTGATAATCCAATCACATCAGATCAATTAGATGTCGATCCAAAAGTTATAAACGGAACTGGTACTACTGACTCAATAAGAGTCAAGATATTTACTAATGCATTCAAGCTCAATCCCGAATCAGATGCTAAAATAACTATCAAAGTGGAAGTAACCGACAAGGCCGGAAAGAAGAGCGTAATGATATATAGATTGCAAGTTTCATTAGAAACTGACTTTGTATGCGATGTTAAAGTTACTAATTCCCGTGGTGCTTATCAAATATTACAATTTGGTACTTCCTCATTGCCAAACACTAAAGAAGGCGGCGTTACAACTGGAGATGGAACCGATGATCCAAATAACTTAGGTGTTCTCGACTATCAATTATGCGAATTTGAATTACCACCTATGCCACCACTGGATGTGTTTGATGCTCGTTGGTCTATTCCTTTACGAAATGGAACATTACGTAATATCTTCCCAGTTGCACAACAAGGATTGAAAGGTGAAGCAATCTATAAAGCAAGATACCAAGCTGGTGGAGAAACCGGTGGTACATCACCATTCTATCCAGTTACCATAAGCTGGAGACCAAAAGATGTTCCAACCAAGGAAAATAAAACTGCAAATCCAACCGGAGCTACATGGTACATCCGTGACTTCAATTCAAATGGCAACATATTTAGCTTTGAAATGACCGAACCAAGCAAGAACTTCCGTAAATCTGCAGATATTATTAGTGGGTATAGTTCTAAAGACCCTGAAGTCTTTGAAATTACAATAACTAATCCATCGTTGAATTCATTTATAATCGTACATGATTGGGCAAGTGATGTTGTAAATGCCGAAAATGTAATTTTCGGAATAAATAATGTTACTCCTAATCCTGTTACAAACAACTCGGTTATTACATTTGCAATTACAAAGCCATCTCAAGTTAAATTAGATGTTGTAGACGCCATTGGAAATGTTGTTATGACTTTGGAAGACAAATTTATGTCAAATGGAATTTATACAATTAACTGGGATGGTATCGACCAAGCTGGCAGATATTTACCATCAGGTACATATACCATCAGAATGGTTGCTGGTAACGAAACTTCAACTTATCCAGTAGTTGTTGTAAGATAATGGCAAATTTGTGAAGGTTTCCTCGATTAAAATATCGAGGAAACCAACACAAAGTGCAGAATAACAATGAAATATATAAATAAAATAGAGGAGTAAAATATGAAGAGATTATTCAAAATTGTTATCGGAATACTCACAGTATTGATGATAACAGGAATAACAACTCAACTCAAAGCACAAGTATATGGAGAATTCGATACAGTTAGAGTAATCCAATCGATTTATATACCATTGCCTGCACCAGATGGTGAAAATGGTGTAGTAGATTTACCAAAAAGTGCTTTTAAGAAAATTGGAAGCAACGATGTAGATCCAGATGATGGATATGCTTTGATTGATATTGGATTCGATTTCGAATTTAACGGAGAAATTTACAATAAGTTATGGATCAACGTAAATGGTTTCGTAACATTCGGAAGGAAAGAAAATAACGTTGTGCTACAACCACCTTTCCTAGCACCAAAAGATCAAGAAGGATTGTTCTTGGATGCAAATTCGTACCCCGTAAACGTTATTGCACCATTCTGGGGTGACCACTACTATCGTGATATTGTCGACCTGAACTCAGCAAACTTTAAACCTTCAGTAATTCGCTACAAAACAGATGGTGAAAAGCTAATTATCGAATGGAAAGATTTAAATATTAACTACAAATACGAAGGAAAAAGCTTAAAGAATAGTATTGGTAACTTCCAACTTGTATTGATTAAGTCACAAGATCCATACTCAAAACAAGGCGACATTGAATTCCATTACGGAACTGTTGGCGGTAATACTAATTTAGAACCAACTGACGACACAAGAATTGTTACTAAGGGATCTACCATAGGAATCAAAGGCGAAGGTAAAATTGTAGGTACTGATGCAGATTACTTGAATGCATTTATTAATGACGCGTATTTCAAAGCTAATCCAAATACTCCATATATAGCTGTAACAACATCGAAACAAGTATCGAATGATTGGCCACCTACAAATATTAAAGAAGCAAAATTCTACTTTAACGCCAAGAAAAGATTTAACTTAGAAGAATGGTGGGGAGACGGCGATGTTGATTTCTCCAAAGCACCCGGTAACAAACATTTTAACTTTGGATATCCTCAACAACCAAAATTCGTGACTGTTAACGATGCTCGTATAATAATGAAAGCAATTGCAACCGAAACACCATTAGATCCAATTCGACGTAGAGCAGCTTACCATGGTGATGTTAACCATAATGGCCGATATTACTATGATGCATCTAATCAGAAAAAGCTAATTAAAACACAAAGTAAAAATTATGCCGATGATTTACCAGCTGAAGTAAGCTCAATTAAACAAATTTTGTTCGAGGTAACAGAAAAAGACGCAGCCATAATTTTACATTACATAGCTGCAAAAGTTCCTGAATTGCCTTGGTTGTTGGACACTTCAGTTATTAAAGGTAAACAGAATGCCGATTTCCAACCATTGGATTTAAGAATTGCATCCGAAACGTTAGGAAATGGCTATTATAATGTTCCGATATATCTTAATCAGGATGTTCAAGGTCCCATTTCATTAAGAGCAAAATTCGATGCCCAAATTATATCAGTTAATAGTGAATTGATGTCTACATTCAATAATGGAGTGTTAGTTTTAGCCGGTTCACAAAAAGTTAATTCCAATGAACCTATTGCATATGTAACAATTAAATCGGATGCAAACGAATTGAATGCATATGATTTACGCTTGAACGATGTAGACCTGGGAACAAAGAAGTTGTCATTAAACAATACCGAAATCAATGGATTGAATGTTGTTTTAGCTCAAAATCCAACTACAAATAATACCTTGCAATTTTTGCTTAACATTAACGAAAAAGGTTCCTACAAATTAACTATATTCGATATTTTCGGTAATCAAGTATCTACAGTTGTAAATAATAGCTTTGAAGTTGGTACTTATAATCTAAATTATGATGCTTCTAAATTATCATCGGGAGCTTACATTTACAGATTAGAAGGCAATGGATCAGTAGTCAACGGTAAATTTGTTATTAACAAATAATGAATCTGAAATTTAAAAATATAACCTTGTCGGTAATAATAATCATGGTAACATTTATTGTTACCGGCAAGGATATTTTGTCTCAAAATGACGCAAAAATATTTATTATAAAGGATATTGATCTCTGTAAATATGATGATAATCGATTTGTATTTGCAGTTAATATCGGTGAAATAAAAACCACTGATTCCTTGTTTGGATTTGATATTGAAATTGCTTACGACAAAGACAAAATAAGAATAATAAACGCACTTACTGGCAATACACTCTCTGAAATATTCGATGAGAAGAACTTTTCGTTTGCTTATGAGCAAAACAAAATTAAAGGCTATGCAACAACAATGCAAATGAACATCATTCCACCGAGTGGTAATAAAGATTTAATTGCATTCTATGCTGAATGGATTGGAGACACTAAGTGTGAAGATTCTGCCTTAATATCAATTACTAGGTTGGAGTTTACTGATGAATTTAAAAAAAATATAGAAAAATATATTCCAGGTTATGTTCGAACAAAACTAGGTACAAATGGTAATATATCATCCATTACGACTGATAGTCCCATGTATTATTTAAAATCTGGGGAAACACAATTATTAGTAAAGTATACAGCTAATTTGATCGAAAACCATAAAGTGGAAGAAGTTACAATAAAATTTGCAGAAGATAAAGTTCTTAAAATTAACGATGTAAAGGTAAAATCACCTGATGTCGTTCTGAAAAGCTTTGGCTCTGATTATATCACATTAAGATTATTAAATCAACCAAAGAATTTCGACATTGATGTTACATATGATTTTGTTTTGAATGGTACAATTAGTAATTATGAATATAAAACTGCTGGAATTATCCTAAGCAATTGTAATTGTATCGGAAACATTGGTGAGACATCTTTCCTATTCACAAAAGATTCAACCTTTACCTCTATAAGTGGAATTGATGGATTAATGCAATATGATTGTCTAAAGAATACAATAATAATAACTGATCCAAAAATAAAGAAAATCAAATTTGTTGATTTATTAGGAAGAGATTTAGGTAATATTGAAATTGAAGAACCAACAGAAATAAATCTTGATAATATCTCAGCAAATGTGATTTTCGCTTTAATTGAAGTAAATAATAAATTAGAAATAAAAAAAATTTATAAATGTTATTAAACAAAAATAAGGAGTTTATAATGAAGAAGATTTTCTCGCTATCACGCTACGGTGGCGCAATTTTGGGTCTTCTTTTGATTGTGGCATTCTTTGGCGCAATCGAAGCAAATGCGCAATTTGTAACAAAACCGCAGGCACCACTACTGTCATTAACTGGTGACCAAGATGGATATGATGAAGCAGTCTATCCAGATGGACGTTTATGGATACCTCCATCAACATCAAAGACAAGAGAAATACTGGTACCAGTTTTCATCAAAAACAATTTCTTTACCTTCGACGAAAAGGAATATATTGTTCCACCAATCTATAGTTTTCGATTTTCAGTCTTTTATGATGGAGCAGCTATACAGGCTACTGGCGTACAACAAACTCACCCAGCCTATATGGAAGATTTTCTCTCGCTTAATGGTACAATCGATGAAGATCCACCATTCACCTATGGTTGGAATATTTCCTGGAGCGACAAACCCGATTTGAACTATTGGAAATATATCGATGAAGCTACTTGGAACCAAATTAAAGATGCTCCGGGTAGTCAAGTAAAAAGAGGTCGACGAATTACAATCACAGGCACATCAACAACGCCATTAAGAACAAACGACAAAATGACTACAAATTACTGGGGAATCTTGCTATACATTAAATTCAAAGTCATTGGAAAATTAAATATTGGTGATCCCAATACTACATATTTACAAACACCAATGTATATAGCACCAGATGAGATTATTTACAATGACGTTGATATAACAAAAGAACCAGTTTATAAAGCATTTTCACATATCTATAAAAATCCACTTTCAGATTATGCTGGCTTACCACCATTTCCAGGTGTTGCTGGTATCAACAATAAAGATCTAATTCAAGAGGATTTATTCCTCAAAGAACCCTACAAACCAGGTTCAATTATGGTTAGAATTTCTAACGGCGAACCAGAGTTTGATTTTCCATCTGATGTAAACGAAGGTTATACAATTAAGAAAATTAATGATGCTGAATACGAATTAGAACAAATAATTTCGATTGACTCAGGTTCTGCTTCACTGGCAATACAAAAAATATTGGTTAACAATGCTATTGAGAGATCCCGTTTGAGTTATATTTCTATCGAAACTAACGAACCTTGGCTCTATACAGCGACTGCAAGGGATAACAATCCTAAAAGATTTAGATTAGTTCGTTATATTGATAATGATATACTTGGGACATTGCTCGATCCAGTTGGTGAAACTACAACTGACGATGGTCCATTTTATTTAAACATTGTTTGTGATTGGAAAAAATTGAAGAATAGTGATGCCTCAGATCCAGAAAAGACAGGTATTTACTATGGTTATATTACATTCCGCTCACCACATGCTAAAGTAGAGAATGTTAGATTGAAGGTTAAATTCGTTTTCGTACGTCCACCATATGAACCACGCGGTCCATTAAATAGTGAAGGCACAAGAGGTGGAATTTATATGACAATTCGAAACTCACGTGGACAAACAGGTGATTCCAAAGTATTAGTTTTTGGTACTGGACATCGCGCAACTCCAGGTGTTGATTCATTGTTTGGAGAATACCATCCATCAGTTGGTTTATCTAATACATCTTTCGATGCAAGATTCTTCCCACATCCAGACGTTTATCCAGCAGAAGCTGCAAAATTCCCAAATGGTTTTGGCGACTTCTCACCTGACGCAAGAAATCCATATTCAAGCTCTCGTGATATTCGTGATTATAACAACAATTCTACTCACATATTCTATGTTAAATTTAATGCAGCTGGAGACGCAAATTATCCAGTTGTACTTACTTGGGATACGCGTCAATTTCCCGAAGGAGCAAGACTATATTTAAGAGATACAGAAAATGGTCAAAAGTTCCCAGCAGTTGATATGCGTCAATCAACCCCAGTTGATGGTGAAGGATTTATTCGTTCGTTCACATTCAAAGATGCAACTATTAAAGATTTCATTATTGAATACTCATTACCAAAACAAATTAGATTTGTTGATAATGATGACAATCCAATAATTAAGAAAGGTTGGAATTTGTTGTCTTTACCAGTTCGTCCAGTAAATGCAAGTTGGAATGTTGTATATCCAAAAGCTATTAATATTCCATTCTTCTTCTCCCAAAATCAATATCAACCTGAATCCATTTTACGACCTGGAGTTGGTTATTTTGTAAAATATGGTGATGATGTAGATAAAACATTCTCAGGAACAGAGATTAATTCAATCGAAGCACCATTTGATTTAGTCCGTGTTCATCCTGGAGATCGACCCGATGCAGACGATGCCTCAATCAGCGGTGGTTGGAATGCAATTGGTGGTGGATCTTGTCCAACGAATATCACCAATATTTCATTTAGTAAATGTGGGGATGCGGCTGTTCCTTCACCTGCATATACTTTGAAATATGGTGTATGGGGATATAGAACTGATAAAGGCTACTTTGAAGTATCACACTTGCTACCTGGTTTAGGTTATTGGATTAAAGTTAATAGCACTGGATATTTGAAATTAACAGATATCTGCCCACCAAAAACTGGTAAAACAATAGCTGATATGCCTTTATTTAACGAAAAAACCGATTTGCTTAATACTGCCACTAAATTAACTATTCGTGACAATGCCCAACACGAAAATGGCTTATACTTTATCAACAATTCTAATGTTGATATACGTTACTATGAATTGCCACCAATTCCACCGTCAGAATTATTCGATGTACGCTTTAACAACAATTTATACTTATCCAATAAAAATACAGAAATCGTTCGATTGCAAGGTGTTGAATATCCAGTTGTATTCTCAATCGAAAATCCTGATGCAGAATACACATTAACAGACGCAATTAATGGCGAAGTTATCGGTACAATTAATTCGACAAATAAGTCAGTTGTTGCTAAGAATACAATCGCAAATATAATCAAAATTGAAAAATCGAACTTGCTAACCGATTTAGCTATCAATGCATATCCAAATCCTGTTTCGAGTACTTCCAACATTACATTTGCTGTAAAAGAAAATGGTAATGTAACCATCAAACTATACAACGAAATGGGCAATGAAATCGCTACATTAATCAATTCAGACTACAATGTTGGAAATTACTCAACATCATTTGATGCTACTAATTTACCAGCTGGTGCATATTTGTTAAAATTAACGAACGGTACTAACTTCAATGTTGTTAAAATCAACGTTGTAAAATAAAAATTCATTAATTTAGTTTATAGGGTAGTAGGAGTTTATCTCTTACTACCCTATTTAATTTGTGAAAAATTTGTTGGGCCAAAATGAAAAGATTTATATTATTTACTTTTTTAATATTATTTGCATATTACAATTTGCAATCGCAAATTACTAAACCAATTCTGTTCAACATTAAACTTGAAAATGGTTTTAATAAACCTTGGGAACAACTTGTATTGGGAGTTGCGCCAGACGCAACCGCCAAAATGGACTCTTCTTACCAAGAGTTGGAAATTCCAGATTTTCCATTTCCTTCAGGAATATTTACTGCTGTATGTTTAACCTATGACTCAACCGATAAGAAGGATATTTGGTCTTATCGAAGCATCTATGGCCCAACTGGAGATGGAAAAAAGTTTATGATTAAATACAAATTCCGTGTATTTTATGGTAATTCTAATTATGTTAAAATGAGTTGGTTGCCATTACCAAAAGAAATAGATTCAGCAATTATTTTGGATAGCTTCGGAGGATACAAATTCAAAGCAAATATGAAAGAAAAGCTTGAAGTCCGAAATGATGAGGTTCTTATCGATAATTTTGATGTTTTTGTTTATTACAATTTTTCAAATGTTAGTGTCCAGAATCAAATTATTGAAAATACATCTATTTACCCAAATCCCGTAAGTCAAATTTTAACAATTCGATCAAATGAACAAATAAAAATGATTGAAGTTTGTAATATTTTAGGGAAAAGCTTGTTAAATAAAAATATAGATGTCGAAGAATTCAAAATTGATTTTTCAAGTTTTGAATCCGGAATTTATTTATTAAAATTGATTAAATACAACAACGAAGTAATCGTCAAAAAAATATTCAAAGAATAAATAAGTGGAACAAAATCAGTCAAGAATAGTTCGACAGGCTCACAAAGAGTCCCAAAACGAGAATCTTCCGGAAATTGAAAAAAGGAAAATTTATCTCTCAATAGTTATTCCTTTACTAAATGAGGAAGAATCCTTGCCCGAATTAACTGATAAAATTGTTTCGGTATTACAACGTGAAAAAATCTACGATTACGAAATTATTTTTGTCGATGATGGTAGCTCAGATAGCTCTTTCGAAGTCATCAAAAAATTAAGAAAAGACAATAATCGAATACATTGCGTAAAGTTTAGAAGGAATTATGGTAAATCTGCTGCCCTATCAGTTGGATTTGAACTTGCAAAAGGCAGATTCGTTGTAACGATGGATGCAGATTTGCAAGATGATCCCGAAGAAATACCAAAATTGCTTGCAAAATTGAAGGAAGGTTACGATTTAGTTTCGGGATGGAAGAAAAAAAGATTTGACCCAATCAGCAAGACAATCCCTTCAAAATTCTTCAACTTTGTTACATCAAAAGCAAGTGGAGTTAAACTTCACGACTTTAATTGTGGACTTAAAGCCTACCGTAGGGAAGTAGTTAAATCCTTATACGTCTATGGCGAAATGCACCGGTATTTGCCAGCACTTGCCCATCTTGATGGTTTTAGAGTTACCGAAATAGTGGTGCAACATCATCCACGAAAATATGGTAAAACCAAATTTGGATTATCTCGATTTATCTATGGCTTTTTAGATCTACTAACCGTATTGGTCACGGCAAAATATATGAAGCGTCCACTGCATTTCTTTGGTTCAATAGGAACACTTTTGCTCTTTATTGGATTTTTGGTGGATTTGTATTTAGCAATTCAATGGTTTTTGGGCGATAAAAATCTAAGTAATCGACCTTTACTGATTTTTGGGATTGCTTTAATAATTGTTGGGGTTCAATTCATTTCGCTTGGTTTGATTGGCGAATTGATTATAAAATATAATGTAATGAATCAAAAAAATTCTAACTATTCAATATCAGAAATTATATGATTAATATGAAGAAAATACTTACATTTTTCATTTTACTTTGCTCTATACCGAACATATCAAATGCACAGTTTTTTAAGAATGCTTCGATTGCATTTGGGCTATCAACCGTTCAAATACTATCTGATAATCCAGCTAGCAAATCAATACAACCTACGAGCGACACCGAACCAATAGTATTTGGCGGCGGATTTATTGGAGCTCAACCAGGTGCAGAACTCAGGTTTACATTTCCAGTTGACGAAGATGCCCGTTGGAGAATTCCTGTGGGCATCGATTTGCAATTTTTTAATGCAAAAGAACGGGTCCCAATTGGGCGAAATATCGAAGACCGCCGTTTTCATTCATTCGAGATATTCACACCTTATATAGGTGTTTCCTATGTTATGCAAGACCTTAAATATTTAAACGCAAAAACTTACACAAGTTTGGAAATCCGTGCTGCAATGATTAGTAATATTGTATCTCGGTTAGAAGAAGACTACTATTTCTTAGATCAATTTGATACAACTATTGTATACCCGACAAAGGGTAATGCGACAAGATTGGGTGCAATAGGCAAGATTGGTGTCGAAGCAATGTTGTTCGAACCTTTACAGTTAAACGCAAGTGTAGGCTTATCTTTGATGAATGCATTTTTTCGAGATGACACCCGAAGGGAATTACTAACTCCATTTAAGATATTCGAGACCAAAGAAAGATTTTTGTGGAATTTGAACATTTCTATTTTGTTCCAATATACCTTCTAAATTGATGATTGTTAAGACTAATTGTTTGCATTTTCGCGGCGATATTCCTTGCAAACCTCACAAAGAGTTCGGAATTCATTGTACAGATTGCGAACACTATCGCGCAATTGAAGGTAAAATATTGATTATAAAGTTGGGTGCAATAGGGGATGTGATTAGAACTACACCTTTGTTGCATAGAATTCTAAAAGAATACCCAAACTACGAAATATGGTGGCTTACCTACTATCCCGAAGTAGTTCCATCTAATGTCCATAAAGTTTTGAAGTTTAGCTTCGATAGTGCAATTATTTTGGAACAAATTAATTTTGATTTAGCTATAAACCTTGACAAAGATTACCAAGCAACTGCATTAATGAACAAAATATCTGCAAAAAAGAAATTTGGTTTTGGATTTATTGATGGTCATCCTGCTCCTATTAATGAATTGGCACAACATAAATATTTAACTGGAATTTTTGATGATTTAAATAAAACAAATAAATTAAGTTACATTCAAGAAATTTTTCAAATATGCGGGTGGGAACATCAAGGTGAAGAATACATATTAGAATTTGATAATAATTTGGATTTTAACATACAAAACGAAGGGAAAAAAATTATTGGATTAAACACTGGTTGTGGTGCTCGTTGGACATCTCGGTTATGGAGTATCGATTACTGGGAAGAATTAATAATTAAATTACAAAATGCCGGTTTTTATCCTTTACTTTTAGGTGGCGAGGCTGAACACGAACGGAACACAGAATTACATAATCGAACATCAGCAACATACCTGGGTCATTTCCCCTTGAAACAATTTATTGCATTGTTGGACAAAGTTGATATTTTGGTAACCGGTGTTACTATGGCTTTACACTTGGGAATTGGCTTAAAGAAAAAAATCGTTTTATTTAATAACATTTTTAATCCTTACGAATTCGATTTGTATAATAGAGGTGTTATCATTCAACCCGAGAAAGAATGCAAATGTTTCTTCAAAGGCAAATGCGATAATCAAGAATATTTTTGTATGGATTATCTATATCCACAAAAAGTTTTTGAGGAAATACAAAAATTGATAACTTCTACAATTTAAAATCATATAATGATTCACAACTAAAGATTTTTAAACATTTATTTCCCTTTTGTCAATTTATTTAAAAGATTATAATAAGAATATTTTTCTTTAATGTCTATGAAAAAAAATCAACTAACAAACCAGGACTTGTTCTTCAGAGCGATAATGCATCATTGAAAATATAAAAAAACACTTCTGGAAATTAATAATTCTCAGAAGTGTTTCAAATCAAAGTCAAAGCTTGAAAAATCTCAAATTCGAATGTAGATATTTGATAAAGACTAAAAATAATCTGTTTTATAACAATTCGCTAACTGCTTTACCTTGCATAAACAATAGTAGATAATCACGACTTCCGGCTTTGGAATCTGTTCCACTCATATTAAACCCACCAAATGGGTGAACATCAACGATTGCACCAGTAATTTTACGGTTAAAGTAAAGATTTCCGACGTGGAAATGTTTACGAGCCTTAATTAGCTTTTCTCGATTCTTAGTGAAAACACCTCCAGTTAAGCCATAAGCGGTGTTGTTTGCAATTTGCAAAGCTTCGTCGAAATTCTTGGATTTAAACACAGCAAGAACAGGTCCAAAAATTTCTTCCAACGAAATTCTGTGGTCAACTGGTATATCAGCAACAACTGTAGGCTCCAAGAAGTAACCAGGGCGATCAATCTTATTTCCACCGACAAGCACATTACCCTCTTTCTTTGCCAATTCCATATATTCCAGTATAGATGCTTCGGCACTTGCACTAACAACTGGACCAAATCGGTAGTTATCCTCTGGATCGCCAATAGGCAATTCCTTAACTGCTTTTACCAATTTATCAACGAATTCATCATAAATTGATTCGTCCACAATAACACGAGAGCAAGCTGAACATTTTTGACCTTGAAAACCATAGGCAGAGACAACTGTTGCCGCAACTGCAGCATCTATTGATGGTGTTTCGCTGTCCACAATTAAAGTGTCCTTACCTCCCATTTCGGCAATAACTCGTTTTAACCATATTTGTCCGGGGTTAACTTTTGCCGCTCGTTCGTAAATACGAGTGCCAACAGCTACGGAGCCGGTAAAAGCAACAAAGCGAGTTTTGGGATGATCTACCAAGTAATCACCGGCTTCTCCACCACTTGCCACCAATAAATTCAATACACCTTCTGGCAAACCAACTTCGTGCATTATATCGGTAAACAATTTTGCCATCATAGGCGATTCAGAACTTGGTTTAAGAACAACTGTGTTGCCAGTTACAATCGATGCAGAAGTCATTCCAACCATTATTGCAAAAGGAAAATTCCAAGGTGGAACTACAACCCCCACTCCTAACGGAATGTAAAAATATTCATTATATTCTTGTTGATATGGTGTTAGCGGCTGTGGTTGTGCATAGCGAATCATTTCACGGCCATAAAATTCCAAAAAATCAATTGCTTCGGCTGTATCGGCATCTGCTTCTGCATAATTTTTACCAACTTCTTTGATCATCCACGCATTAATTTCGAAACGACGCTTTTTGCAAACCTCGGCTGCTTTCAATAAAAATTTTGCTCGCTCCTCAGCTGGAAAATGTTGCCAAGTTTGAAATGTCTCCCAAGCTGTTTGAATTGCTAATTCTGCTTGATCTTTCCCACTTTTTTGAAAAACACCTACTATTTCATCGGGATTTGCTGGGTTTAAGGATTTTGTTTTCTTTTCGGAGTAAATTTCCTTGCCACCTATAATATTTGGATATTCCTTCCCGAGTTGTTGATTAACAATAGCTAATGCTTCTTTTTGTTTTTGAACATTTTCGGGTTTGGAAAAATCTGTCAATGTTTGAACTGCAAATGGAGTCATTTTTTATCCTCTTTTTTAAAAATTGATAAAATAAAAATGCAAATTACTCAAAAATTTGGATTTAAAAAATTGATAAGATGAATTTAAATGAAAATTTATTAATAAATCTAAGTATATTTAGGAATTTTTTCGATCAATTCCCACATTTTGTATTTCAATTTTTCTATATTCATTTGAGTAATCGACGAAATTAAAAATTGCTCAGGATATCGATTATCAATAATAATTTTGGAAATTTCATTACGTCGTTCATTGGTTGCTAAGTCGCATTTGGAAATACATATGATTCGGGGCTTGTATGTTAAATCTATGTTATAAAGTTCAATCTCGTTACACAGTATCTCGTAATCTCGGGTTATATCATCAGAATTGATATCAAGCAAAAACACTAATAAGCGAGTTCGTTCGATATGTTTCAAAAATTGATGACCCAATCCTTTACCTAACGAAGCACCCTCGATTAATCCGGGGATGTCGGCAACAACAAAACTTTTATAATCATCAATTTTCACTACACCAAGATTTGGAACTAATGTAGTAAAAGGGTAGTCTGCAATTTTGGGCTTTGCTGCCGAAATTACAGATATTAATGTTGATTTTCCCACATTTGGGAATCCCACCAATCCAACGTCAGCAAGCAATTTTAATTCCAAACGTAAGTTGAGTTCCAGCCCAGGTTCGCCAGGTTGAGCATATCGCGGAGCTTGATTAGTAGGAGTTGCAAAGTTAGCATTGCCCAACCCACCACGACCACCTTTTGCAATAATTACTTTTTGTTTCTCGATTGTTAAATCAGCTAAAAGTTCATCAGTATCGGCATTATAAATCATAGTACCAACAGGCACTTTAATTTTTAAATCTTTTCCGTCTTTGCCACTACGGTTTGCTTTTTCTCCGGGTTTGCCATTTTCGGCGACAAATTTTCGTTTGTAGTGAAAATCCAGTAAAGTATTCAAATCACTGGATGCTTCAAAAATAATGTCGCCTCCTTTGCCTCCATTTCCTCCGTCAGGACCTCCTTTGGGAACATATTTTTCACGTCGGAAACTAATATGACCTTTTCCGCCATCACCCGAGCGGACAAAAATTTCTGCTGAATCGATAAATTTCATTGCGTGCTTTTAAAAATTGTATTGTTTACGTTTGAGATCTAACATCAATTGATATAGTTCCTTTTTAGTTTGTGGGATTTGTGGATCATTTAAATCAATATAGTTTAAATCTTGTAAATTTACTTGGTTTGCTAACTCTTCGTAACTTTTAATCTCAACTTGATTCGTGATTTTCTGATCTAACTTATTTGTTAGACTATTAATATATGTTTCGATTGATGAAGTATTGTCTGGATTGATTGTTGGTTCGTTTGTTGTTTGTGATTGGGATATTGAAGGAGATGCAGCAATATCGGTTTTGGAGCTAATTATTACTGCTAATCTTTCTAATTCTTCGTCTTCGGATTTAGTAGTTGATAATTCGGCTTGATCTGATTGCTCAATCAAAGAATGTTCCTGACTTTCGATTTCGGCCATTATTTCGTCAATATGCTCCAAATCTTCATCTATTGTAGATACATCGGTACGAACTAAGTCGTCCGAAAAATTCCAAATATTTTCGTCTAAATTTTCGTTTGTTTCAATTCCTTCCAGTTCATTTGATTTTATATCATAGGTTTCTCCTTCGCCTTCGAATGCCTCTTCGAGTATCATATTATCGTATTCATCAGTTTCGGTTGGGGTTTCTTGTGCTTGTTTTGCAATGGATTCAAAATCGGCAATATCTATTAGTGGTTCTTCTTTTGTTTGTTCAAGTTCTATTGTTGCATAGGTTTCTCCTTCGCCTTCGAATGCCTCTTCAAGTATCATATTATTGTATTCATCAGTTTCGGTTGGGGTTTCTTCAATTTTTGATAAGTCTTGATTGGTGATTTCATCTTGAAAACTTTCAATTTGTGGAATTGATTCGGTTTGTTGAATTTCTTTGAGAATCGCTTCACTTTCTTTATGCCATTGAGCTAAATATCCCAATAAAACTTCATTTATTGTTTTATCAGATAATGCTTTACTAACAAATTGCTGTTTGTTTTCATTTAAATATTGTTGTAATCCATTCCAATATAGATCGTTTGAAAAAATCGATAAAATAGTATAAACAGAGTGCTCGGCATTGAACTTGGTTTGTTCGATGATTGTGGACAAATAAGAAAACCATTCTGCCACCTTGTCAAAATGATTTTCCTTGAAAAGCTTGTTCAAAAGTGAATGGACAGTATTACGAAAATGAAAAATGCTTATAACTTGGTTTTGGTCAGATAACCATATTTTGAGTTCTGATATAATTTCTTGCTCAGAATTAAAGTATTCCAACCTATTTTTTATAATATCCGAAACTTGGTAGATTTCATCACGAAATAGAAAATTAACCAAAGTTTGCTTGGGTCTGATAATTAGATTAAAGTTAAGTTGAATCGAGTTCAAAACGAATTCATTCAACTTACTTTTATTGAGTTTATAAAAATTATAACAAGATTCTTCGAATAATCGCCAATTGTTTGCAAACTCTAAATCATCGACTTTAATTCCGTAATTATAAATAATATCGGTTTTAAGTTTATAGAGTTGATCGAATAAATATCCATTTAAATAATCTCGGAAATACTTGGGGAAATTGTTATTATTGATAATATCGACAATTTGATAATAATCAGCATCTTCCAAAAAATGTTGGAAATTATCTTTTTCTTTTAAAATTAATTCTTCAAACATAAAATTTTGCTAAAAATTAGATATCAAATATAAGAAATTTATTTTAATAATTCACTATAACTACAAACAAAAAAGAAATAAGATGTTATTAAAGAACTTAAATCATTCTATCAATAATTTGCCTTATCTCGCAAAAAATACTCTCGATTGATTTAGTTGCATCGATTACTTTGAAACGCTCTGGATATTGCAAGGCTATTTGGTCGAAACCATCAATTAAACGCAAAAAAAAGTCGTCGTCTGCAAGTTCCATTCTGTCGGATTGTTTTTTTCGTCTTTCTAAAGAAATTGAATATGGTATACGAAGATAAAATGTTACATTAGGAACAATTTTGAAAGTAGCAAATTTATTGATTAGTTCCACAGTTTGTAAATCTAAACCTCGTCCATAACCTTGGTAGGCTGTTGTAGAGTCGTAATACCTATCTAAAATCACAATTTTTCCTTCATTTATTGCTGGTATAATGTTTTTTTCGGTCAAATCTGCTCGAGCAGCTTCGAATAAAAGTAATTCGGAGACAGAATTGATTTGATTGTGCCTGTCCAATAGTATTTCCCGTATGTTTTCTGCTAAAGGTGTTCCACCAGGTTCGCGAAAAGTCAAAACTTGCTTTTTTTTACTTATCAAATAATTTTTTAATAATTCAATTTGGGTTGATTTGCCCGAACCATCAATTCCTTCGAATGTAATTAGCATTTCTTACCTTCAATTACTACAACAAATTCTCCTTTCAATGAAGTACGTGATGCAAAATGTTCTGCAATTTGCCCAATACTTCCTCGAATTGTTTCTTCATACACTTTTGTTATTTCGCGTGATATGCTTATTTGTCGATCTTTTTCTAAAATTATATTGAGTTCTTGAATTAGTTTGTTAATTTTATATGGAGATTCGTAAATGATTACTGTACTTTCGCTTTCTGCAACTTTTTGCAAAAATTTTTGTCGATTTTTTTTGTTTGGTGGAAATCCCAAAAAAGTAAAACTATGACTTGGAAAACCGCTTAAAATTAATGCTGGAATAAATGCTGTTGCTCCGGGAAGTACTTCTAAATACAATTTGCTTTCGATAACTTTTCGCACAATTTTAAATCCAGGATCCGAAACTAATGGAGTTCCTGCTTCGCTCACCAATCCAATTTTATTTCCTTTTTTTATCAATTCAAGGATAAAATCAGATTTTTCATCTTCGTTATGATCGTGATACGAAAACAATTTTTTCTTTGACAATTCAAAATGTTGAATCAATTTTCCAGTAGTTCGAGTATCCTCGCAAGCAATATAATCCATATTTTCTAATAAATATAATGCTCGAATTGATATATCCATAAAATTTCCAATTGGAGTCGGAATAATATACAATCCAGGCTTTAATTGATATTCATTAATCGGAAATTTCAACTTTTATCTCTCAATTTTTTAAAAAAACTCTTCAAAATTTCACTACATTCTTGTTCCATAACTCCCGGAATAATCTCCAGACGATGATTAAGTCGTTGGTCACTCGTTATAGAATACAGGGACGAAACTGCGCCGGCTTTTGGATCGGTTGCACCATAAACCAACCTTTTTACTTTTGATAATACCAAAGCACCTGCACACATTGGACAGGGTTCCAAAGTAACATACATTGTTGCTTGGGTTAAATACTTCATTTGTAATTTGCTCATTGCTTCGTTCAAGCAAATAAGTTCTGCGTGTCGAGTTGCATTTTTATCGTTTTCTACCAAATTGTGTGCTATAGCAACCACTTGATTTTGGTTCCAAACCAAAACAGCTCCAATGGGTATTTCTCCTTCTTGGGCTGCTAATTGGGCTTCTGTTAATGCAATCTGCATAAAATGTCGGTCCAATTTCTTTTGTTCCTGTTCGGTTATTGAGTGAATGTCTGTCCTTTCCATACAATTTTGCGATTGAACATAGTGATTGGTAAAAATAACTCAAATAATTGAAAAAAAACTACAGCTAATGGAATATAAGGAATAAAATGCAATTTCCGTAGTTTAAAAATTGGGGTTATATAAATTGCTGTGTCCATAATTGCTCTTAATGTAGGTAAAGAAATAGCCAATATTATATTGCCCGATAACAAAGCTAAAATTGAACCAATCCAGATCGATAGGGTAGTAAGCACAAAAACAACAGCAATCCATCCGTGTTCCATTCCTCCCAATGCCCAACGACGATGTTGCTCCAAATATGATGAAAAAGTAGGTTCAGGATTTGTGTATACTTCGGTATTTTTAGCCATAATGTGATGTATCTTCCATTTTGCTTTAAAAATCGCTTTAATTAATGCAAAATCTTCGGTAACACTGAACTTGATTTTTCGATATCCTCCAACTTCATCAAATGCCTTTTTTCGGAAAGCCATATTATTGCCATATCCGCCCAGTGGGTAATTTAATCCAATTCCTGCAAGAGCCATCGTGTGTAGATAAAGCCATTCTATACCTTGAATTTTATCGAATATTCTTGGTCCATCAATCGTAGAATAGGATAGTACTAATCCAATCTCTTCTTTACTAAAAATTCTCGCATAATATTCAATCCAATTTGGATTAACTTGGCAATCAGCATCAGTCAGTAATATCAATTCTCCCCGAGAATTATCCACTCCTGCTTGTAATGCACCAGCCTTTCCCTTTAAATTTGGGTCTTTCAATTCCTCAGTTAAATTCAATAATTTAAGATTTGGTATGGTTTTACTTAATTCTTCAACAATTTGGGGAGTTTTATCGGTAGATCGATCGTTAATAACGATAATTTCGTATTTGGATTTATCATAGTTACAATTTGAAACCGAAAGAATAGATTTTTTGATGTTGTTTTCTTCGTTCCGTGCAGGGATTATCACCGAAATAAAACCTTCGAATTTACTATTATCTTCAAGTATTTTTTTAATTTTCGAAATTTCAAGCAATTTACCAATAAAAATTATAGCAAATCTTAAAAAATAAATAAGAAAAAAAATATAGATAATTATTTCCATTTATAATACCTTTAAAGCATCTTTGAGGGCATCGATGAAAATATCAACTTGTTCATTGGTGAGTATCAAAGGTGGCACAATTCTCAAAACATTAAAAGAAGTGGCATTGGCAATAACTCTGCGTTTGAGCAATTCTTGCAACAATAATTTAGCCTCGAATGCAAGTACCACTCCAATCATTAAGCCTTTTCCACGAATCTCTATAATTTTATTAGGAAATTCTTTTTGAATGGAATTAAGTTGCTTCAAAAAATATTCACCTACAATTCTTGCATTTTCCATTAAATGGCTTTCGATTTCATTTAGCGATACCAATCCAGCAGCACACGAAATTGCGTTTCCTCCAAAGGTTGTTCCGTGTTGTGCTTTGGACCAAACATCGGCCAGATGATCTTCGATAAGTATTGCTCCCAATGGTAAGCCTCCTCCCAACCCTTTAGAAATTATCACAGCATCGGGACGAACGCCATAGTGCTCGAAGCTAAAAAATTTACCAGTACGCCCCATTCCAGATTGAACTTCGTCGGCTAAGATAAGAAAGTTATTTTGTTTTTTGAGCTCAAACAAAGTATCTACAAATTCCTGACTAACGCTAGATATTCCACCTTCACCTTGCACAAATTCCAAAAAAACTGCAGCAGTGTCCAGATTTACATTGCTAACCAAATCTTCAACGGAATTATATTGAAGTATTTTGCAGTTTGGGAGAAATGGTCCCATACCTTGTTTGTAATTTTCTTTGTCCATAATCGACAAGGCTCCATAGGTTCGGCCGTGAAAACCACCAGTGAAGGCTATTATCTCGCTTTTATTGTGCAAAGTTCCCCATTTGCGTATCAGTTTAATTGCTCCTTCGGTAGATTCGGTTCCCGAATTGGTTAAGAAAGCTCTTTTGTATCCCGAAATTGCAGTTAATTTTTTAACAAAATTTATTTGGGCATCTTGATAAAAATAGTTGGATAGATGCATATAACGATGTGCCTGCTCGATAATAGCTTGGATGATTTTAGGGTGGGAATGACCCAAAACATTAACTGCAATACCACCCAACAAATCCAAGTATTTAGTGCCATCTTTGTCCCAAATCCAAACGCCTTCGGCTTTTTCGACAACTATGGGAAGCCGATTATAAACTTGTATAAAATTTTCCTTTTCGATATTGATCAATTGTTCTCTTAATAAAGTTTCCATTTTAACCTCAAATTAAAGGGTGAATAACGGTGCTAACAACTCCCCAAACCTCGAAACTCATATTTTCGTTAATTTCGATTGGTTTATATTTTGGATTTTCGGGGACAAGAGTTAGTTTATTTTTGATAAACCTCAACTTTTTAACAGTCAATTCTCCATCTATGACTGCAATTACAATATTTCCATCCTTTGGTTCCAACGATCGGTCAACTATTAACAAATCTCCCGAATAAATTCCGGAATTTATCATCGAATCACCAGTTACTCTGACCAAAAAAGTTGATGCTGGATTTATTATCAAATAATCATTTAAATCCAACTTGCCTTCCAAATAATCATCAGCTGGCGATGGAAATCCTGCCGAAACCGATTCCAAAAACAAAGGAAGGGAAATATCAACAGACCTATCAGGTAGGTAGATTTCGACGACTTTTGTCTTGTCTATTTCGATTTTTTTCAATTTTGTTCAATAAGTTTTGTTCAAAATTAACAAGACGAATAAAACTAAATATGTAATTTGTATTTTTGAATTCTTTTTTGGACAAAAATATGAAAGCAGTTGTTCAACGGGTTGATTGGGCTAAACTGGAAATCGACCAAAATTTACATTCTTCTATCAATCAAGGATTATTGGTATTATTGGGATTTACCCATTCGGATAGTGAAGAAATGTTCGATTGGTTTTGTAATAAACTAATTAATTTGAGAATTTTTAATGATGAGCAGGGCAAAATGAACTTATCGGTTCAAAACATAAAAGGCGAGATAATGGTTGTATCGAATTTTACTTTATATGGTGATGCTTCTCGCGGATTTCGCCCGAGCTTTTCGGATGCAATGAAACCCAACGAAGCCGAAATTTTATTCAATAAGTTCGTCAAATTTTTTCAAGAAAAATACCCACATACAAAAATTGTTGCAGGTGTGTTTGGTGCTATGATGAATATCGAATTTGTTAATAACGGACCGGTAACTATAATTATCGAGAAATAGCAACACATCGGTTACCACTCCCAAAAAGTTTACTCTCAAAAATTTCAATTCTTTCAATTCGTTTATAAAAAAATAATAAAATCAAAGAATAAAATGGCTGATATCCGTGAGTTAAACGAAAAAATCCAACAAGCAAGTTCTTTTGTAGAACTACTCCAAATGGAAATTGGCAAAGCAATCGTTGGACAAAAGAATATGGTCGAGCGTTTGATGATATCCCTATTAGCAAATGGTCATATTCTGCTCGAAGGTGTACCTGGATTAGCAAAAACATTAGCAATCAAGTCTTTGGCTTCTGCAATCAATGCTAAGTTTTCACGAATACAATTCACACCAGATTTGTTGCCAGCGGATTTGATTGGAACAATGATCTATAACCAAAAGAAGGAAGAATTTACGCTAAGAATAGGTCCGGTCTTTGCCAATTTTGTATTAGCCGACGAAATCAACCGAGCTCCAGCCAAAGTGCAAAGTGCATTGCTCGAAGCTATGCAAGAAAGACAAATAACAATAGGCGAACATACTTTGAAATTGGAAGAACCCTTTTTGGTGTTAGCAACCGAAAATCCATTGGAACAGGAAGGCACCTATCCATTACCCGAAGCCCAAGTTGATAGGTTTATGATGAAAGTTATTGTAAATTATCCAACTCGCGAAGAAGAAAAATTGATTTTACAACAAAATACAGCCAAATCAATTCCAGTAATTAACAAAGTTGTTGAACCTGCAGAAATCATAAAAGCACGCGAAGTAGTTAAAGAAGTTTATCTGGACGAAAAAATCGAAAAATATATACTCGACATTATATTTGCAACACGCAATCCCGAGGATTATGGTTTAGCAAAACTTAAAACATTAATTCATTATGGTTCTTCGCCTCGTGGGTCGATATTTTTAGCTCAAGCTTCGAAATCGATGGCATTTATCCGTAGACGAGGATTTGTAGTTCCCGAAGACGTCCGTTCTCTTTGCCACGATGTCTTGCGTCATAGAATTGGATTAACCTACGAAGCAGAAGCCGAAAACATCACAACCGATGATATCATAAGCGAAATTCTCAACAAAATTGAAGTTCCATAATAGTCCCATCGAAGGTTAAACAAATGGAACAAAAGGAATTATTCAAGAAAATCCGAAAAATCGAAATCAAAACTCGGGGACTTACCCGTAATATCTTTGCTGGAGAATACAAAAGCTCCTTCAAGGGGTTGGGTATGGCATTTGCGGAAGTTCGCGAGTATCAATTTGGTGATGATATTCGCAATATCGATTGGAATGTTACTGCTCGGTTTAATTCACCATACGTAAAAGTGTTCAACGAAGAAAGAGAATTAACTGTTTTGTTGCTAATTGATGTGAGTGGTTCTCAATCTTTTGGGACAAATTATCAATCCAAAAAGGACTTGATAACCGAATTGGCATCCTTACTTTCATTTAGTGCCATCACCAACAACGACAAAATAGGTGTTGTGTTTTTTTCGGATAAAATCGAAAAATTCATTACACCTAAAAAAGGCACAACACACATTCTCAGAATCATTCGTGAATTGCTCGAATACAAGCCAGCAAGCAATGGTACAAAAATCCAAAATGCCTTGGAATTCACCTTGAACGCAATAAAAAAACGGGCAATCATTTTCGTTATTTCAGACTTTTTAACTAACGAAAACTTCGAAAAACCTCTAAGTATAATCTCGCAAAAGCACGACACAATTTTGATCAAAGTAACCGATAGACACGAGAGATTGTTGCCTTCGATGGGTTTGGTGGATTTGCTGGACCCCGAAACTGGTACACAGATTCTTGTTGACACATCTTCGCTCAAATTCATTGAAGCATTCGAAAGATGGCAAGATGAACACAACAAAGTCATAAATTTCCTTTCGAAAAAATATAGTATCGACTTGATAGAATTATATACTGGCGAAGATTATATCAAACCAATCCAAAAATTCTTTAAACAAAGAGAGTCCCGACAAAAGGCTGGATAATTCTATGACATACCGTCTTATAATCTACATAATATTGCTACTGACGATCGAAAACTTAAATTCTCAACAAATTAAAGTTCAAACAAGTATCGATACAAATAACATATTAATTGGAGACCAAATAAAGTATTCAATCAAACTTTATCCAACCGAGAGTGAAAGGGTGATCCTACCTCCTTTGCAAGATTCAATTGGAAAGTTTATTATTGTATCGAGAACAAATTTAGATACTTTAATTGAAAATAAGATTAAATACCTGAAACAATCTTTTATTTTAACAACATTCGATACTGGAGTTTTTCACATCCCAAGTTTACAATTTGGATTTGTTGTCGATAGTGATACAACTTATTTTTTGACTGATAGTTATCAAATTCAAATCAAAACACTTACTGTTGATACAACAAAACCGATAAAAGACATCAAACCAATAATCGAATTACCTTTCACCTTGAAGGATTACATTCTCTATATTTTACTTGCTTTGCTATTCATAGCATTAGCCATTGGGACTTATTATTACTTAAAAAATTGGAAACCAAAAGTCAAAGAATACTTGCCATACGACCCAAAAATTCCTCCACACATTCAAGCTTTGAAAGATTTGAATGAATTAGAACGCCAAAAATTATGGCAAAGGGGTTTAATCAAAGACTATTACAGCAGAATTTCGGAAATATTAAGGATGTATTTAGAACGAAGATTTAATTTTCTTGCATTAGAATCTACTACAAACGAAATAATGTATCATTTTAATCAAGTTATCTCGAGTGCCGAAATCACAAAACAACTAAAAGAATTGTTGGAACTTTCGGATTTAGTTAAGTTTGCAAAATTCATACCTCCGACCGAAGAACACACCAAAATAATCGATTATGCTCGAAATATTGTTCAATCAACAATACCAATCGAAAACGAAGACAATCAAGAAACAAAATGAAAAACATTCAATTTCAAAATATCGATTACTTTTATCTACTGTTGATTATTCCAGTATTGGTTATGTTATATATTTGGGTTATTCGTCGGCAACGCCCAAAAATTATTCACTCGACAACTCAATTTTTAAATTCGTTTCCCAAAAGTAACCGAATTTACCTTGAACATTTTCCGTTTGTCCTATTGATGTTGAGTATTATAGGAATTGTGATTGCTTTGGCCCGTCCGCAAACTAGCTCCACCCGCCAAGAAATTAGCACCGAAGGTATCGATATTGTAGTTGCTATTGATGTATCCACGTCGATGTTAGCCGAAGACGTCAAACCAAACAGAATCGAAGCAGCCAAAGAAACAGCAAAGGAATTTATCAAAAAAAGAGTGAATGACCGAATTGGTTTAGTTGTTTTTTCGGGCGAAAGCTACACTCAATGCCCTGTAACAATCGATCATTCTGTTTTACTGAATTTAATAGATAAAATCAACGCTGGAATGATTATCGACGGTACAGCTATTGGAATGGGACTGGCAACCTCAATTTCCCGTCTAAAAGACAGCAAAGCAAAAAGTAAAGTAATAATTCTGCTAACTGATGGAATAAACAACACTGGAATTATATCTCCCATCACAGCCACTGACATAGCCAAAACATTTGGTGTCAAGGTCTATACAATCGGTTTAGGAACCAAAGGAATGGCACCCTACCCAGTTAAAACTCCTTTTGGCACTCAATATCAATATGTTGACGTCAAAATCGATGACCAATTGCTAACTTACATTGCCCAATCAACTGGTGGAAAATACTTTAGAGCTACAAATCGAAAATCTTTAGAAAAAATATATTCGGACATCGACTTAATGGAAAAAACTAAAATCAATGTTGCTTATTTTACAAAAAAACAAGACCTATTTTATCCATTCATAACAAGTTCGCTTATTCTTTTCTCAATTAGTATATTATTAAAAATGACTTTATTAAAAAGATTACCATAATTGCTTTATCTCACACACTTGTTTTTAACATTAAGTTAATTATTCATTTTTTTTTCATAATTTAATAAATTCAAAAAATCTTTATTTAACAAAACTTATGAAAAAATTTTTACAAATCCTTGCTAAAATTATTGGTGTTTGGGATTATATATATTTTACAATTATTTTTATATCTTTTTTGACTTTATTTTTCGTTGATGATGGAAGTTGGAAATTGATTTCAGTAAGTTCGGGAGTGCTTTTCACGGTAGCTTTAATTTCGTCCTTAGCTCAAAAATTTAATGAATATTACGAAAACAATCCACGCTCGGTCTTTGTTAAGCAATATGACTACGAAATAACCACACAAAGTAGTAATATAGGAAAACGTCAAACAATCGAAAATTTCGACACGTCCGATGAATTTCCCGAAACCAAAGAACAGGAATCGCCAACTACCCAAAAATCAACAAACGAAGCAACCACCGACCAAGTCCAGCAAACCCATCAACCAATTAATACCAATCTTGAAGAAGAATTATCATCTGTGCGTATTATAAAAAAAATTAAACTATCAAATAAAATTGATGAAGACTCTCCGGAGCATCAAAGTGATGAGCCACCCCCCGCAATTACCAAAAATTTAGGAACAATTGAAATACATAATGACCCCGAAACCAAACCAAATTCCGAATACACAGACAATTCTTCACGCGCGTCCAAACATTCAAATGATTATATAAAACTACAGCAAGAGTTCTCAGTTAATGTCTTTTTCGAAAACCATCCACTTTTTGGAAACGAACCAAAGCAAGAATTGGAGTACTTCATCACTCGAATGTTGATGATTATCAAAAGCACAGTATCGGCAAATACAATTGCATTATTGTTATTCGACAATGTCCAAAAAGGACTAAAATTATATTCTTACGTAACCGAAAACGAAAGCAATATGATCAAAGATGCTTTTATCAAATTTGGTGATGACATTTTATCCGAAATTGTTCGGAATGCCAAACCCGAAATACTAACTAATATCAATTTTGTAGCAGTTAAGGATATTTTTCCATACTACAAACAAAGCGTCGAAATCAAAAGTTTTGCTGGCATTCCCATTTTCCACAAAAACGAACCCATTGGTGTTCTAACTCTTGATTCCTTCGAAGAAAACTCATTGGATAGCAATGTGGTTGGATATGTGGCGAATTTTACTAAATTAATCTCTTCGATAATAACAAGTTTGAACGAAAAGTATGAACAAAGTATATCAACTAAGGTTCTACAAGCTTTGGAAAAATACGATTCGATGCTCAAACAACAAGATTTAACCTTTTCGAATATAATAAATTTTGCTTTTTCAACTATTTCCGAAGTATTGGGGTTCGAAAATATTGGCTATTGCAACTATTCGTCCCAAACAAATAAATGGCAAGTTCAGTCAATTGTTGGAAATGAAAAATTTGTTTCGAGCTTAAAAAACGCAGCAATCGATTTAAACAAAGCACTAATTAGGTTAACTTTGCTCGAAAATCAGCCAATATGCTTGGCACCAATAGAGCAACAACTTCACATAATTAATCCACAAGAATTATTCTCTTCCAAAGGGTATTTTGCTGCATTTCCTTTAAAATCTCATACATCATCTTATGGTGCTATTTTTATTTATGGGGATAAGTTTCAAAATTTGAGTAATTTCGATTTAAAAATACTAAAAATATTCACACAAGAAGTAGCTAATACCATCGAAAAATTTTTATATATCAACATATACTCTAATTATTCTCACATAAACCACCTTACTGGAATTTTGCAACCAAAAGCATTTTTCGAAAGAGTATCAGAAGAATTAAGTAGGGCTATACATTTTAATTATAATATTGCATTTGTTGCAGTTCATATAGATAACTTTGATGAATATTCCAAAAATTATGGATTATCCGAATCACTCATTCAGTATTTAATTGAATATTTAGGTAAACATCTACGAAATTTCGACTTAATTGGACATATCAATGACAAAATTATTGGAATTTTGCTGATTGACTATCAAAGTAGCGATTTAAAGTTATGGGCCGAAAAAGTTAGGTCCGAAATTGCAAGCAAATTTGTGAAATTCGACAATAAAAGATTTACCATCACATTAAGTATTGGTGCTTCGCTATCCAATCCACAAATCAATGTGGATACACTAACCAACAATTCAGTAGAAATGTTGAAAGAAGCATCCAAAAAAACCAACACTGTTTGTATATATGAAAGATAATAGCACACAAATTGCCCAAAAAATTTTAGATTTTCTGGTTAATTCCAATTCAGTATCAGTTAACGACATAATGAAGTATTTAAGATTAGAACCAAATAAAGCAAACTCTAAATTTGTTTCGAATATCCTAAGTCAGTTGTTAAAAAACAAACTAATTTTGAAAAATTCCAAAGGACGGTATTTTATAGCTCCCAAGAAAACCAATCAATTCCAGGGAACTATCGAAATTACCGGTGATGTTGGAATAATTAAAACAAATAACAAAAGGTTTGAGAAAATAATTATCCGAAGACGTAATTTCAATACAGCTTTAGACGGCGACGAGGTTTTGGTTAAATTATTGGCACAACAAAAAAACAAAAAACCACGTGGCGAAGTAATTAAAATTATCAATCGAGCAAAAACCCAAATTTTCGGGACTATCGAATTTGATGGCGATTTCTACTTTTTAGTACCAGACGATCCCAAATACTATATTGATTTTTTAATACCCAAAAAATACCTAAACAATGCCAAAAGTGGTGACAAAGTTTCCGCGCGGTTCATATCTTGGGACAATCCCAACAAAAGCCCTATAGCGAAAGTTGAAGAAATTTTAGGCAAAACCGGGAACCCCGAAGCAGAATTCAATGCCGTATTAAAAGAATTTGATTTAAATACAAAATTTAATGAAGAAATTGCTCAAGAAATCGCAAAAATCCGCCCGCCACAAAATCGTAAATATTCGAAAAGATTGGATTTGCGTAATGAATTAGTAATTACAATTGATCCCGAGGATGCCCGTGATTTTGATGATGCATTATCTTTAAAAGTGATAGAAAATGGCAATTATCAAATAGGTATCCACATTGCAGATGTGTCGAACTATGTTAAAGAAGATTCCCCAACTGATATCGAAGCAAGACTTCGAGGGACAAGTGTTTACTTGGTTGACCGAGTTGTTCCGATGTTGCCCGAAAAATTATCAAACGAAATCTGCTCTCTTCAAGAAGGAAAACTGAGGTTTACATATTCCGTAATTGCCGAAGTCACCCCATCAGGCAAGTTGGTAGATTATCAAATTTGCGAATCAGTCATCATAAACAAACGAAGATACAACTACAACGAAGTTCAACAAATCATCGAAACCGGACAAGGTGACAACGCCGATTTAATTTTGGAATTGAACAAATTAGCCAAACTATTTCGTAAAAAAAGATTTCAGAAAGGTGGTATAAACTTCCACACTACAGAGTATAAATTTATTTTGGACGAAAATAAGTTCCCAATCCAAGTTTTTGAAAAGCGTTCGACCGATGCAACCGAATTAGTCGAAGAATTTATGCTTTTTGCCAACAAAATCGTTGCTCAACACATAAAAGTATTAACCAAAAAGTATGGACTGCGGCAAGTGTTGCCTTTTTTGTATCGAGTTCACGACGAACCCGATGGAACCAAAATCCGCGAAATTTTGGCAATGATAAAATCTATAATTAAAAAAGATGTAGATCCCAATAATGTTGATTCCAAGATATTAAATAAATACCTAAAAGAGTTGGAAGGACGCCCCGAAGAAACAACTGTTAATCAATTACTTATAAGATCGATGGCAAAAGCTGAATATTCCCATCAAAATATTGGACACTACGGATTGGGTTTTGTGGATTACACTCATTTTACTTCTCCAATTAGGCGATATCCCGACTTGGTTGTTCATCGTTTACTTAAAGAATTCTCCTTGACAAAGCCAAGTGAAGAGAGAATTAAATACCTTAATCTTTTTACTCGTGAAGTTGGTAAAAATTCAACTCAAAGGGAAATCATTGCCCAAGAAGCCGAGCGAACATCAAACCGAATTGCATTTTTATTCCTATCAATAGATAAAATGGGCGAGGTCTACGATGGTACAGTTGTGGGTGTTACTACTTGGGGACTATACGTTAAACTTGATGAACTTTATTGCGAGGGATTGTTGCGAATTCGAGATTTAGTCGATGATTACTACGTTTTTGACGAGAAAAATTTCCGCTTGGTTGGAAAAAGGCGGAAAAAATCCTATGGGTTTGGTTCGAGAATAAAAGTGAGAATCGCAAAAGTCGATTTCGAAAAGCGTCAAATAGATTTAGTCTACGAGGAATGAAATGTTCACAGGCATAATCGAAGAAATTGGTATAATTGAAAAATTAAAAAAAATTGGCAACGGAATTGAATTCTCAATTCAATGTAAAAAAATTTTACCAAAAATCAAAGTTGACGACTCGATAGCAGTTAATGGGACTTGCCTAACAGCTACTATGGTCACGGGAAATGGATTTGTTGCCCAAGCTGTAGACGAAACCATCAGGAAAACCAATTTAAAGAATCTTCGAATTGGCGACGAAGTCAATTTGGAAACTGCACTTACGCTTCAAAAAATGTTAGGAGGACATTTGGTTCTTGGTCACATAGATTCGATTGGAAAATTAGTTGATATTCGCAAAGAAGATTTAGGCACTTTGTTTAGATTTCAATACGATAAGCAATACTCCAAATATTTGGTAGAAGTTGGTTCGGTTGCAATCGACGGAGTTAGCTTAACATTGGCAAAATTGGATTTGGACACATTTACGGTTTCGATAATACCACACACAAAACAAAATACGATATTTCGTAACTATACATTAGGACAGGAAGTTAACTTAGAATTTGATATAATAGGAAAATATGTTGAACGCATCATAAATCAAAAGGAACAAAAACAAAATAATTTGCAAGAAATTATCGAAAAATTTTGGTAATTTATTAAAAATGTGTTAATTTTGTAATCTAATTCAAGAGTTCTTTGCTCGGATGGCGGAATTGGTAGACGCACAGGACTTAAAATCCTGTGAGGGGTGACCCTCGTGCGAGTTCGAGTCTCGCTCCGAGCACGTCTCAATAAAAAAGCCAACTATTTATTTATTTTCAATTATTTCCAGTATATCCTCGAACCAATCTTTTTTTGGATATTCAATAATTCGTCCAATTTCTTTTCGGTCCGATAGAATCACAAGTGTAGGAACTCTTTCGATATTATATTCAACAAAACGCATACTTGGTTCGTATTTGGCTCGGTCAACTCCAATTATCTCGTATTTGGGTATTTCGCATGATTGGAATATTTTGATAATTTTTGGTAGTTCCGATTTGGTATCTCCACACCAAGACCCGGCAAAAATCAAAAAAGAGATTTTCTTTTTGTTTATTAAATCGGCTAAATGCGCGCAATTTGAAAGATTTATGCAATAATCCTGAGGAATTTTCCAATTCATTTCCTTGTTCCAATCAACCCAACTAAACACACCTACAAGTATTTTTCGACCTAAACTATCGACAGTTATTTTATTTTGTGCATTAACGTTAATCGATAGAAGGAAAAGAGATAAAATAATCAAAGCTATCTTCATTTTTATATCCTGATTTAATCATTAGAAAATTAAATTAAAACATATAACTTGAATCGATATCTCGAGGAACATCCTTGAGCAATTCAATTGCTTTTTTAATTTCGTTTGTAACCACAGCATATCTCTTAAGGAATTCGCCAGCTTGAGCATAATCGCCGGTTGCCTCGATAGTCAAAACTTTGTTGGCTAATGCTTTAACGCCGTCCCAGAATTTTTCTTCCACAATTTTGTATTTGCCGTCTGCTGTAACAACAATAGCACCTTGTTCTTTCAAAAAGTTCAATTGAATTAAATTAGCACGAGCATGAGCGGATTCTGTACCAAACCGAATACTACGGAAAAGCCCTGCTAAGTAGGTAACTTGCGACTTTTTAATATAGTCATTGCCGTATTTGCCTAATTCGTTTAATAATTTATGATTCCACATCGAAACAATATCGGCTTTGCACTCCTCAATCGGAGAATATCGCTCTTTTAAAGCTGTTCGAACTTCTAATTTATCATTGCCATAAACAAAACCTCTTCCTAAAGTATGCGAAAATTCATGTAGAGTAACGAACGAAGTGAATGCTTTTTGGTCGATAAATTGCTGCTGCTCGGGTAATAAAATTATTTTGGAAATAGGTATCAAAATTGCTTTGAATTTAGCTTCCATCATATTTTTATACATTGAATTTTTGCCGCCTTTGGCATCTCTCACTCGAGGGTCGTTTGGCAACGATGCAGCTATTGTTTTTGTTCCTTTTTGACAATCTCCTCCAAAATAAACAACATTGACTATATTCAATTGGGTTTCGGCACTAAATTTCTTGCGTGTATATTTGGGATCTTGAGGTAAATTTTTCTCAAAATGGCCAACCAAACTTTTAAACATTTCGAATTCCTTGGTTGCTTCCTCATCTTTGACCATTACGACAGCTTCGTAGGCTGCTTTGTAGCCAAATAGTGCATCTTGATAGGTTTCGATTGGTCCAATAACGATATCGATTTTACCCTTCACATCCATCCAAGCCATATCACTTTCGTAATAATCATCGGTTCTTATAGCTTTGGCTCGTAATAAAAGATACTTTTTCAAAGTTGGTTCATCTGCAAAATCGGCTGCCTCTTCGAGCTTTCGAGCTAGATCCTCTGCTAATTTATAATACTTTCCATATGGAACAGCGTGCAAAACTCCTGCTTGGCGAATTACAACTGTGTAACTACTTTCCAATTTCTCTTTTTCCTCAGGAAATTTTTTTACAAATTCCTCGAATTCTTCTTTTGTCATATCCTGTGGATAAAATCCTCCACCTGCAAAACGAACTTTTGGCTCACCTGGCAAAAACCTTACGTTGCCGTGAATTACATCATAGGGACCAAAATTTATGCGAACATACTGCCTAATCAGCTCATCCTCAGTTTTATTTAATTTTGCCAAAGAGTCACGAACTTTCACTGCATCGGCTGCGGATTGCATCCAAAATATCTCCTCGGCTATTTTGCCAGCCTCGCTTAATTTTTTAAGTAATGTTATTTCTCTTTCACTCAGCCCTGACAAATCCGCTTCAACTTTGATTTTTGCATAAGCTTTGATTCGCTCTTCGACTATTTTCCTATAATCTTGTTGACCATCCAATTGTTCCTCTCGATTTCTTCCACAAGAAATAATAAAAAGGCTAAGGAAAATGAAAAAAAAACACTTTTGCATAATCAACCTTTTTTGGTTTTTAATTATTAATTAAGTGTAAATTAGCAATTTTGTAAAAAATAGAAAATTACTTTTGGAAAATAGAATAAAATATAATTTTAATACATTATTGCTAATACTGCCTTGGTTGGTGGTTTTGGCAGTTTTTTGGGCTTACCCTTTAATTTATTCAGGATATCTTAGTCTTACGGATTATCGAACGTTAACCAACGAAATTACCTTTATTGGTTTTGATAATTATATTCGGGCATTCAACGACGAAGTGTTTTGGATTGCTCTTAAAAACACTGCCTATTTTGCTATTGTAACTGTGCCCTTAACACTATCTATCTCGTTTATTTTAGCTGAACTTATAAATCAGAAAGTAACCAAATTGCGTTCATTATGGCAAGCAGCTTATTTTTTACCTTCTGTAACATCGATGGTGGTTGTGGCTTTGATTTTTACAAACTTGTATTCTCAAAATGGATACATCAATAGTTTGTTGAAAATGGCTGGCTTGCCTTATTCAAAAGAGGGTTTTTTGCTAAATCAAGCAACAGCAATGAATGCAATTATAGCAATGGATGTGTGGCTTTCGATTGGATATTATATGGTTTTGTTTTTAGCTGGCTTGCAAACTATTCCAAAGGAACTATACGAAACAGCAAAATTGTCGGGTGCAACTTTTTGGCAAAGTCTTTGGAATATATCACTTCCGGGAATTCGCTCCACAATCATTTTTGTTTTGATAATAGATTTAATAAAATCGTTTCAAATATTTATCGAAATTTTTATAATGACAAAAGGAGGACCACTTTATTCCACCACAACAATTGTTTATTATGTTTTCGACCAAGCATTCATTAAAACAGATTCGATGGGTTATGCGTCGGCAATAGCATATATTTTGTTCTTTTTTCTTTTGCTTTTATCATTGATACAAATTAAATTAGGTAAGAGAAATGATTGATTGGGAGATAAAATTAGTAATTGCAGTAATTTCTTATTTCCTGGGGTCAATTCCTTTTTCTTATATTATTGCCAAAAAATTTTCTAATATTGATATTACCCAAGAAGGTAGTCAAAATATTGGTGCTCGCAATGCATTTGAAGTTACTCGCAATAAATGGGTTGGAATAATAAGTTTGTTTTTGGATTTTACGAAGGGTTTGGTTGCTGTATTAATTGGTTTATATTTTAACAGAGTTGTCGACTATGGATTAATTGGAGCAATTTTTGGGGTTTTGGGACATAACTATAGTGTTTTTATGAAATTCAAAGGAGGTCGAGGATTGGCAACAAGTGCAGGAGCATTGGGATTTATCTCACCATTGTCGATAATCGTTTGGATAGCAAGTTATTTTATCTCGAATGTATTTTCGTCAAATATCCATATTCGTAGCGTTATAGCAACAATTGGAACTTTTGCTGCAACAATTGCAAATTTACCCTTCTTTTTCTGGGGCTGGCAATATGATTTATATTATTTAACTGATAATACCAAATATTTGCTGATTATCTTGAGTTTAATTATAATTTCCAAACATATTCAGCCAATTAAGTTATTTTTTAAAAATGAAATCATTTAATCATTTGTAAAATTAAATAAAAGATTTATAATGAAACAGTTATTTTTAATTTTAATGAGTTTAGCAATGACAGCTACTGCTTTTTCCAATCCATTATTGGAGGAATTCAAAACTCCATTTGGTTTGCCACCATTCGATAAAATCCAAACCAAAGACTACTTACCTGCCGTCAAGGAAGCAATTAAATTACACAAAAAGGAAATCGACGCCATAATTAAATCCAAGGAAATACCATCTTTTGCCAATGTTATCGAAGCATTGGATAGAAGTGGAGAATTGCTCACCCGCACTCTCACAATTTTCTATAATCTTAATAGCAGTGTAACCAACGACGAAATGCAAAAAATTGCTGAACAAATTTCTCCGATTGTATCGGCACACACCGACGAAATTTCGATGAACAAAAAGCTCTTCGAAAAAATCAAGTATGTTTGGGACAATCGAGCCAATTTTAACCTTACACAAGAACAATTCCGACTACTCGAAAAATACTATAACGACTTTAAACGCAATGGTGCTTTGCTAAGCGAATCAGACCAAGCAAAATTAAAAGAAATTAATAGCAAATTATCCGTTTTATCATTGAAATTTGGCAATAATGTCCAAAAAGAGACCATCAAATTCAAATTAATTATCGATAACAAGGAAGATTTGGAAGGTCTGCCACAATCGTTGATTGATGCTGCTGCCGAAGACGCAAAATCTATGAAATTAGAAGGAAAATGGGTGTTTACCCTACAAAATCCTTCGGTAATGCCATTTTTGCAATACTCTGCAAAAAGGGAATTACGAGAAAAAATTTGGAGAGCCTTCGTAAATCGAGCAAACAACAACGACGAATTCGACAACAAAGAAATAATTCGTCAAATTGCAAATTTGCGTTTGGAAAGAGCAAAATTATTGGGCTATCCCAACCACGCTGCATATGTTTTAGAACAAAATATGGCAAAAACTCCCGAAAATGTAATGAATTTGCTCAACAGAATTTGGGAACCAACACTCAAAACAATGAAAATCGAGGCATACGAGCTACAATCAATGATTTATCGCGAAGGAAACAACTTTAAATTAGAGCCTTGGGATTGGAGATATTATGCCGAAAAAGTACGAAAGGAAAAATACGATTTAAACGAAGAGGATTTACGTCCTTATTTTAAATTAGAAAACGTCCGAGATGGTATATTCGAATTAGCAAAACGTTTATATGGAATTTCTTTTAAGGAAAGAAAAGATTTGCCTATTTTCCATCCCGATGTTGTTGCCTACGAAGTATTGAATTCTGATGGCTCTCATTTAGGTATTTTGTATGTGGATTATTTCCCACGAGATTCAAAACGGGGAGGTGCTTGGATGACTAATTATCGCGAACAGTATTACAAAAATGGAACTAAGGTAACTCCACAAGTAAGTTTAACTTGCAATTTTTCCAAACCAACTGCCGATATGCCCTCACTTCTCACTTTGGACGAGGTAGAGACCTTTTTCCACGAATTTGGGCATTGCTTGCACGGTTTGCTTTCGAATTGTAACTATATTGGTATTAGTGGAACAAATGTTTCGCGAGATTTTGTGGAATTGCCGTCTCAAATTATGGAGCATTGGGCAACCGAACCCGAAATGCTCAAAATGTATGCACGCCACTATAAAACAAGCGAGCCTATGCCCGACGAATTAATCAAAAAAATTCAAAATAGTGCAAAGTTCAACCAAGGCTTTATTACTGGTGAATATCTTGCCGCAGCCTTGCTGGATATGAAGTATCACACAATTACTGAACCCATCGAAGACGATATTAATAAATTCGAAGATAACTACCTTGCCGAAATTGGATTAATTCCCGAAATTATTTCACGTTATCGAAGTACTTATTTCCGTCATATATTTAGTGGAGGATACGACGCTGGGTATTATAGTTACATATGGTCGGGAGTGTTGGATGCTGATGCATTCGAAGCATTCAAAGAAAATGGTATTTTCGACAAGAAAACCGCCCAAGCTTTCCGTCAAAATATATTGGAAAAAGGCAATACTGATGATCCAGCAAAACTTTATCGTCAGTTCCGAGGAAAAGATCCCGATATTGCACCACTTTTGCGAAAACGTGGTTTGAATTAATATTCATCCGTCTACGGATTTTAATTAACAAAGATGTGCCGCTATAAGTCCGGCACATCTTTCTTTTTATATTTTTATAAGTATTTTGTAAGATTTTAATAAATGTTCGAGTTAGTTGATTTATTAGTTTGTAAATTATTGCAAACTAAATTTATTCATAATGCGTCCTAATTCAAAAAATAGGTAAACAATGCAAGCATCAAAATATATAACCAAGATAATGTTTCTATTGGTAACATCAATAAACATTTTTGCTAATCAATCATACTTACAATTTAATAAGAATCAAGATGGATATATCTTGCCCAAATTAGATTACAACTATGACTCATTGGAACCATACATCGATGCTAAAACAATGGAAATACACCACACAAAACACCATCAAGCATACATAAATAATCTAAATCAAGCAATCAAAGGTACTGATGCCGAAAAATTGGATTTGGAGGAAATTTTGCGAAATGTCTCGAAATATCCTACAACAGTTCGAAACAATGGTGGTGGGCATTGGAATCACACTTTCTTTTGGAAATTGTTGAAAATCAACAATGGTCGCTTGCCTTCGGGTAAATTGCTTGATCAAATTAACAAAGACTTTGGTTCATTTGATAAATTTAAAGACGAGTTTACCAAAGCTGCTTTAAGTCGCTTTGGTTCGGGATGGGCTTGGTTAATTATTTCGAATGGTAAATTAAAAGTAACATCAACTCCAAATCAAGATAATCCATTGATGGATATTGCCGAAGAAAAAGGAATACCAATTTTGGGATTAGATGTGTGGGAACATGCCTACTACCTAAAATACCAAAATAGGCGAAATGAATACGTAGCAAACTTTTGGAACATAATTAATTGGGAATTTGTTGAGCAAATTTTTAAAGAATATTTCAAAAAATAATTAATTTTTTTCTATTGGACTAATATTTTGCCGTTCAATTTAGTTTTTCCAATTTTTATTATAATAAAATACACTCCGGGATTCAAATTGTGGTTAACTTCTATTCTGTCGCTTAAACTTAATTCCAATCTTTTCTTTTCATAACCTAAAACATTGATTATGCTAACATTGAGTTTGTAATTGCTTGTCTGTATTTCTGGGGGTACTTCGATATAAAATTTGTTTTTGCAAGGATTTGGATAAATAAAAATATTCGGATTATGTTCATTGCTAATTGAAGTAAAATTAATTAGATTTGTTTTCCAAATACCACGTCCGTAAGTTGCAGCAAAAATCTCACCAGTGGTGGCTTGAATTTCTAAATCATTGACAATTGTAAGGGGCAACTCGTCACTAAATTGTGTCCAAACTGAATCATTTGGAAAACAATAATACACACCTTTGTTGGTTCCTGCATAAATCACTTCGGGATAAAGGTCCGGAATAAACTCGCAATGTTTAATCATATTGATTCGTATACCTTGGGGCAGTGTTTTGGATATATCGGTCCAAGTTTCACCAGCATCTGCTGAGCGATAAAGGTTTATATTTTTTATCGAAGTATTGAAAGCAGCATAAATTTCATTTGGTTCATTTTCTCGAAATTCTATGCTAACTATGTCCATCGAGTCCACTGGCAAATTATTTTTTGATAACTTCCATTCTTTTCCGCCATTAGTGGTAATCCATAATTCACCGGGAACTCTTATCCAGGCTTTATTGGTGTCTTGATAGTAGGATGATGGACGATAAATTGCAAAGTAATTGTTATTTGTTTTGTGAAATTGAGTAATCGATAAAGTGCTTGTATTTAAGGATTTTGGGGTTATTGTCGAAAAATCCAAGGCTTTTTGCCAAGTGTTACCTCCATCAGTGGATTCCCATAAATTTCGGAAACCCATAAAAATTCGATTGCTGTTGTTTGGATCCATTGCAACCGGGGTAATCCAGCGTCCCTGTTCTGGTATAGATGCATTAAGGCGAGTCTTTATTGTTTTGCCTCCATCGGTGGTTTTGCATAATCCACCATTTTGCCATACACCATAAAATACATCTGGATTATTGTGGTCAATCATAGTTTCCATACCATCGTAATTTGGAATATAATTAATCCATTTCCCATTGTTGAAATAAAAGCAAGAATTATCTTGTGAGCCACTTGCTAAAATGTAATTAAACTTTTGACTTAGTGTTAACCTGTAAAATTCTGTAATAGCCAAACCATTGTTTAAATTTTCCCACTTTGTTGGGAATTTAACTGCTGGGGCACCCGGTTTAATATTTTCGTCGTATCTGTCAATCCAATCGTGAATCCACATTCTATCGCCTGGTTGAATCTTTTTGGTTCGATACACTCCACCATCATTGCACCAGTAGTAACTTTTATCCAATGGATTATATTCCACCCAATGTTGGTCGGCGTGTGTGCTTTCTCCAAAAACATATATCCAAAAACTTGCAATTTCCCATTTTCGTCCCATTGTTTGACTCATCCATATGTTGATACCACCAACATAGACAGTATTTTTATCATTGTAATCAACTATCATTGCCAAATCATAAGAACCCTGACCGTATTTATCGGTGAAATCACCACTCCAAGCACCTAAAATGTTGTTTGTAGAGTCCAGCACCGATTGAATTTGCCAAGAATCTCCTCCATTTGTGGAGCAATAAAAACTATGAAAACCATTAGTGCGGGAATTTACCCCTACAGCATATATGTAATCGGGATAACTTGGTGCTATTGCAATTTCCAAACGCGAAATTTCGCCTTTTGGCGGTATACCAGTTTCCAAAACTTGCCAAGTATCGCCAAAATCAGTTGATTTAATGATGCCAGCTGTCCCGTTTCCATATAATTGACCCATTGCGGCAAAAACAATTGTAGGATTTTTG
>Ga0209018_1000122_pt1 | contig 71086 bp, 59 predicted proteins | sample YNPBryBLVA2012_FD_185814 | JGI IMG/M metagenome (GOLD analysis project Ga0209018, IMG submission 185814) | Anoxygenic and chlorotrophic microbial mat microbial communities from Yellowstone National Park, USA - YNP Bryant BLVA 2012 (SPAdes)... ...
CTCAGCCGGGCCGAGGCCCCGCAGGTCAACACGGGCAACATCGAGCCGGGGCAGACGGTTGAGGCCACGCTGGCCCCCGGCGCGGTGGACGAATGGACGTTCAGCGCCCAGGCCGGGGACCGGATCACGGCGGCGGTGACGGCGCGCAACGGCGCGTTCGACACCACGCTGCGCATCGTGGACGCGCAGGGCAACGAACTGGCCTACAACGACGACAGCGGCGGCAGCCTCAACAGCGAGATCCGCGACCTGGTCTTGCCTGCCGACGGCGAGTACACCATCCGCGTGGGCAGCTTCGGCGGCTACGGCGGCGGGCCGTACACCCTCTCGCTCGGCGCCGGGTCAGGCGGCGCGGCTTCGGCGACAGATCAGACGCGCAGCATCGCGGTCGGGCAGACGGTGGAAGCCCGCCTGGACTACGGTGCGTGGCACGATTGGGCTTTCCAGGCCGACGCGGGCGCGGTGATCAGCGTCGGCCTATGGGCCGCGCCGAACGCCGACCTGGACACGGTGCTGAACGTGATCGGGCCGGACGGCGCAACAGTGGCGACAGACGACGACGGGGGGCGCGGCTATAATTCCATGCTGGTGGGGCTGCGCCTCCCCGCTTCCGGCGCGTATCGGCTGCGCGTGGGCAGCTACGCCGACCAGGGGGAGGGCGCTTATCTGCTGGCGCTCTACGACGGCGCAACGCTGCCCATCCTGCCTGGTGCGCTGCGCGGCGCGCTGACCCGCGATGTCCCGACAACAGGTGCGTTGTTTGGCGACACCGAGCATGTCTACACGTTTGCCGTCCCGGAGCGCCAAAATATTACCATTATTGTTACTCCTGATGATCGCAATATCATTTTTTTGTCGGAGCTTTATGACCCGGCGGGCCGCCCTGTCGCCAGCGGCAGCACCCGCGTGCCCATCGTACTGCAGAGCGCCGCGCCGGGCGAATATACTTTATTTGTCTACACCATCGATTACGGCAGCCGCTATCATGTCGTCTGGCAGGAAGCGCCGCCGCCCGCCGCCGCATATACAGAAGTCCCGGCAGGCGAACTGGTCTTCGACAGCGCCGCAAGCGGCAATCTGGAACCGGGCCAGGCGACGGTCTATACCCTGGCCGTCCCCCCCGCCGGGGCGGTCACGCTGGCGGCCTATGGGGAAAAAGACCTCGACCCCGTGCTGCTGCTCTATGCGCCGGACGGCACGCTGCTGGCTCAGGATGACAACGGCGGGCGTCGGCGCGATGCGCTGCTGCGCGCGGCGGACCTGCCGGGCGGGGACTATCGCGTGGTGGTACGCGCGGCGGGGACGGACCAGGCCGGGACTTATCGCCTTAGCGTGATGACGGGAGAGAACGCCCTGACCCCAACGGGGCGCGTTGGAGAACTGGCGATAGGCGCGCCGGTCACGGGCACGCTGGACGGCCCGCTGGCCGAGGACTGGTGGCTCTTTGTCGCCAAAGCGGGCGACGCAGTGGACATTCGCCTGGACGCCGACGCGGCCCTGGCCGATGGCGCGTTGATCGAACTGAGCGGGCCGGACGGCGTCCTGCTGGGCCGGAGCGGGTCCGTTCTGACGGGCGCTTACCTGCCGGAGGACGGCGCCTATCGCGTGGCCGTTTACACGCTGGGAACCGTAGGCGGCGACTACACCCTCACCGTCAACCCTGCCGCGCCGAACCTGCCTCCGCTGCGGCAACAGGGCGCGCTGACGGAAGGCGCGCCGGTCGCGGGAACGCTGCTTCCCGGCCAGAACGATGGCTACCTGCTGCAAGGCGTGGCCGGCCAGATCGTCAGCCTGACAACTGCCGCCGCCGTCTACGGCAGCCCGGATACCATCCTGGAACTGTACGATCCGCGCGGGCAGCGCGTGGCCTATAACGACGACGCGGGCGGCTCGTTGAACGCCCGGCTGGACGCAGTGCGGCTGCTGACCGACGGAACATACACGGTCGTCGTGCGGAGCTATGATCCTGCGGAAGGCGGGGCCTACACGCTGACGCTCATCAACCGGGGCGGGCCGGCAGTTGCCCGCGCCACCGTCGCGCCGGGCCAGCCCGCACAGGGCCAGATCGCCATCGCGGGCCAGCGAGACACGTATGCCCTGATCGTCACCGCCCCGCTGACCGTCAGCATCGCCGCCGACACGCCCGCGCTGGCTTTTACGCCGCTGATCGGCCTGTACGCGCCGGATGGGGGCTATCTCTTCGGCAACGCGCGCCGCCTGGACGGAATTACGCTGGACACGCCGGGGACGTACCGCGTAGTGGTGAGCAGCGGCATCGGGCGTGGGCCGTACACGCTCGTGGTGAGCGCGGAATGAGACCGGCGGGGGCGGCATGCAGCGCGCCCCTGTAACCCTTCGCCGGGGCAACCCTACAGTTCCGCCAGGGCCTCAGCCTCCGTATTGAACGCGAACATCGGGATCGGCGGCATTCCGCGCTCGGCGCGGGTGACGTTCATGTGCGCCACCGCTGCCTGCGCCTCGTCGGCCACGATGATGATCTTCTTGATGCAGTCATGATAGAGGATGCCGCGCGCGGGCTGCAAAGCCCGGTCCTCATAGATGGGGCGCTTGTCTTTGGCGACGATCAGCAGGATGACCTCGTTTTCGCACGCATCCAGCAGCGCCAACACTTCGCGGAACATGGCTTCGGAATGCGCTCTGGCGTCCCAATCTTCCAGAAAGGCCACACGTACAATATCGGACCGGGGATGAGAGACTTCGTAAGCGGCCATTCACCAAACCTTTCCTGGCTCCCGTAGTTGCGCTCTGGGTTTTCAGTATGCCGCAAACCGGGGCGAAAGCCAACAGGCAATCTCCGGGTCGTCCGCCGCCGCCGACACAGACCTGTCCTGTCGCCGCAAAAGCCGTTACAATCCCCGCCCGATAGCGGACCTACGGGAGAAAGTGCGCAGGTATGGGCATCGATCTGCGATTCACCGACCGGGATTGGGCGCGCGTCGAGGAGGCGTGGCTGGCGTGGTGGGCAGGCGAGCTAAACCGCCCGCTGCTGATCATCGAGCCGCCCGTGCAGGGGTTGCAGTTGAGCGGGGGCTATGCGGGTAACTTCACCAGCAACTTTCCGCTGGAACTGCCCGCCGACGCAGTGCTGGACTACTACCAGCAGCGGTTGGAAGCGGCGCGCTACTACGGCGACGCCTTCCCGCGCTGGTGGCCCAACTTCGGCCCCGGCATTGTGGCGGGCTTTTTGGGCGCAACGGTAAAGTGCGCGCCCGACACGGTCTGGTTTGAGCCTGCCCAGGACGGCGCTATTGCCGATCTGCACCCGGCTTACGATCCCGAAAACGTCTGGTGGAGGCGTGTGCAGGACCTCACCCGCGCTGCCGTGCAGCGCTGGGGCGACCGTGTGGCCGTCTGCCATACCGACCTGGGCGGCAACCTGGACATCCTGGCCTCACTGCGCGGCACACAAACGCTGCTGATGGACCTCTACGACTCGCCCGAAGAGGTGGCGCGACTGACCGGGGAGATCACCCGGCTGTGGCTACGTTACTACGATGAGCTGGCCGCCGACATTCTGCCGGCGGGGCGCGGCACAACCCCCTGGGCGCCGGTCTGGTCGCCGCGCGGACGCTGCTACATGCTGCAAAGCGACTTCGCCTATATGATCTCGCCGGAGATGTTCGTCCGCTTCGTGCTGCCCGACCTGGCTACCTGCTGCGACGCGCTGGACCACGCTTTTTATCACCTGGACGGCAAGGGGCAGCTTGTTCATCTGGACGCCCTGATCGCGCTGGAACGGCTGCGCGGTATTCAGTGGGTGCCCGGCGACGGCAACCCGCCGCCGGAACAGTGGCCGGCGGTGCTCAAGCGCATTCGGGATGGCGGCAAACTGTGCCAGTTGTTCGTCACGCCGGAGGGGGCGCGGGCCATCGTGCGGGCGCTGGGCGGGCGCGGTTTCGCTTTCTACATTGAGTGGACGCTGCCGGAGGACGAGATCAACGGCTTCCTGCGCACCCTCGCCCTGGAAGACGCATGAGGATGAACGCAGGTCGGCAGGCAGGACGGATGAAAAAGATGCGCTCAAGACATGGCGGCCCTCAGCGGTGGGGTATCTGGACTGCGCTGTTGGTGTTGTTCCTGGCCGCGTGCGGCGGCGCGCCGGCGGACGTGCAGAGCGGGCCGGGGACGCCCGCCCCGCTCAGGCCGCCGGAGGATGTGGCTAGAGACTTTCTGCGCGCCTGGAACGCCGAAGACTACGCCGCCATGTACGCCCTGGTCAGCCCGCAGACGCGCGCCCGCTACACCCTGTCGGACTTCGAGGGGCGTTACCAGGAGTTGGACGACATTGCCGGGGTAGAAGCGGTCATCAGCGACATCGGCGCCGTCACGCTCCAGGGCACGACGGCGGCGGTGACTTATGACGTGCGACTGGAGACGATGGTCTTCGGCACGATTGAAGACCCAGGCCGTGTCCTGCGCTTGGTGCAGACCCCGGACGGCTGGCAGGTGGCCTGGTCTACGATGGACATTTTCGACGGGTTAGCGGCAGGGGCGCAGTTGACCGTTCGATCCAACCGCCCGGCGCGCGGCAACATCTATGACCGCAACGGCAATCTGCTGGTCGAGGAGGGCGGGACGAAGATCGTCCTTTACGGTGCGCAGGAGGATATGAACGTCGAACGCTGCCTGGATTTGCTGTCGGACCTGTTCCAGCAGCCGCGCGGCCAGCTTGCTGCCCAGTTCGCCGTCTACGCGCCGGAGACGATCTTCTACCTGGGCGAGATCGACCCCGACGTGTACGACCTGAACGCGGAGGACATCGCCAACTTGTGTGGCAGCAGCTTCGACAACGAGCGCGCCCTCGAACGCCAGACCCGTCGCTACGTGGGCCAGGGGGCGCTGGCACATGTGGTCGGCTATATCGGCCTGATCCCGCAGTCAGAACTGGACCGCTGGCTGGCGCGGGGCTACACCAGCGATGACCTGATCGGGCGGGCCGGGGTGGAACTGGCCTACGAGGAGGTGCTGCATGGGCGGGCCGAACGCCTGTTGCAGATCGTCGAGCCGGGCGGCGTGGTGCTGCGCGAACTCGGCGGCGCGACCGGCGCGCCCTCTCAGCCGGTGACGTTGACGCTGGACCGTGACCTCCAGCTTGCGGTGGCGCGGGCGCTGTTCGACGCCTACAGCTACGCCGCGCCGAACTGGGCCAGCCGCTCGCCGGGCGCGGCGGCGGTGGTGCTGGACGTGAACAGCGGCGCGGTGCTGGCCCTGGCGAGCTACCCCACCTTCGATCCGGGTATCTTCAACCCGGATAGCTATCATCCTGCCATCGGGGATGTCATCGCCAGCCTGACCGCCGACCCGCGCCAGCCGATGTTCAACCGCGCCGTGCAGGGGCAGTATGCGCCGGGGTCGGTTTTCAAGATCGTCACGACGGCGGCGGCGGCAGCCGAAAACCTGATCGGGCCGGACGAACGGTTCAACTGCGAACTGGAATGGCGCGGTGCACAGTACGGCGACACGCTGCCCGTCCGTTACGACTGGCGCTATGTAGACGAGATGGACCCCGCCGGGCCGATCCGCATCGATCAGGCACTTACGTCGTCGTGCGACCCCTTCTTCTATCAGATGGGAGCGCTGCTGTACCGGCGTGGGCCGAACGTGTTGGCCGACTACGCGCGGCGGATGGGTCTGGGCAGCCCGACCGGCCTGGACGTGTATACCAACGAGGCGGCGGGCAATCTGGCGGCCCCGCCCGGCGGCGCAGATGAGGCGATCAACAACGCCATCGGCCAGGGCAACGTGCAGGTTTCGCCGATCCAGATGGCGCGCCTGGTGGCCGGCATCGCCAACGGCGGCACGCTCTACCGCCCCTATCTAGTGGAGCGCGTCGGCGGCGTGGGCGGGACGGAAGTGACCTACCAGGCACAGCCGACCGTTGTGGGGGAGATGGGCCTCAGCCCGCAGGTGATCGACATCGTGCGGCGGGGCATGTGCGCCGTCACGACCGACCGCACCTTCGGCACGGCGTGGTTCGTCTTCGACGACGCCGCCTACACCGTCTGCGGCAAGACGGGCACGGCCCAGACCGACCGTGAGCCGAACGCCTGGTTCGTCGCCTACGCCCCGGCAGACGCGCCCCAGATCGCCGTCGTGGTGATGGCGCAGTATTCGCGCGAAGGCTCAGAGGTGGCCGCGCCCATCGTGCGGCGCATCCTGGACGCCTACTTCGACCAGCCCTACGCCGACTTCCCCGACTGGTGGACCGAGGATTACGTCCCGCTCCAGATCGCTACTGGCGGCACCGGGGGAGGGTGAAGCGGTTCGCTGCAAAAATCGGTTCTGCCACTGGCGAAACGGGCCGCTTTGTCGCCGGGGGGAATGGGTGTATCATCGACAGTGGGGCGCAGGCAGCCGCGCCCTGAACGGACATCTATCTCGCGGAGGGTTTTGCTGATGCCCATCCACCAGATTCTTTACGACTCGCGCCGCTCCCCGGTCCTGACGACCGGCGGCATGGTCGCCGCCAGCCAGCCGCTCGCGGCCCAGGCCGGGCTGGAGATGCTCAAACAGGGCGGCAATGCGGCGGATGCGGCGGTAGCGGCAGCAGCGACCCTCAACGTCGTCGAGCCGATGTCTACCGGCATCGGCGGTGACTGCTTCGCGCTCTATTACGACGCCAACACGCGCCAGATCAGCGCGCTCAACGGCAGCGGGCGCGCCCCGGCGGCCCTGAGTCTGGACGACCTGCGCAGCCAGGGCATGGAGTATATCCCCGAATACAGCGCGCACGCCGTTACCGTCCCCGGTACCGTGCGCGGCTGGGCCGACCTGTTGGAGCGGCACGGGCGTATGACGCTGGCCGAGACGCTGGTCCCGGCCATCTACTACGCCGAGCGGGGCTATCCGGTCAGCCCGTTGATCGCGGCGGCCTGGGCGCGCGCAGAAGCGGTCTTTCGCCCGGTGGACGCGCCGCACGACTATCTGCCGGACGGGGCAGCCCCGAAAGTGGGCCAGGTGATCCGCTTGCCCGCGCTGGCCCGTACCCTGCGCGCCATTGCCGAAGGCGGCCCGACGGCCTTTTACGAGGGGCCGATAGCCGAGGCGATTGCCGCGCGCGTGCAGGAAGCGGGCGGCTGCATGACCGCGCAGGACCTCAAAACGCACAAGAGCACCTGGGACACGCCGATCAGCACCGACTATCGCGGCGTGCGCATTTACGAGTGTCCTCCCAACGGGCAGGGGTTGGCTGCGCTGCTGGCACTAAACATCCTCCAGGGGCTTGAGGGCCTGCCCATGCACCGCGTCCAGTCGGCGGCGCGGCTGCACCTGATGATCGAGGCGATGCGGCTGGCCTTCGCCGATGCGCGCCACTATGTGGCCGATCCGGTCTTTGCTCCCGCCCCGTTGGATGCGCTGCTGAGCGAGCGTTACGCCGCCGAACGCCGCGCCCTGATCCAGCCGGATCGCGCCATGTTGCCGCCGGAGTACGGGCATCCGCCGGCCGGCGGCGACACGGTTTACCTGACCACCGTAGACCTGGAAAGCAACGCCTGCTCGTTCATCAACAGCCTGTATTACGGCTTCGGCAGCGGGCTGGTGGCAGGCAAGACGGGCGTGGTGCTGCAAAATCGCGGCGCCCTGTTCTCCCTCGACCCCGATCATCCCAACCGGCTCGAACCGGGCAAGCGGCCCTATCACACCATCATCCCTGCGATGGCGACCAAAGACGGCGCGCTCTACGCCTCCTTCGGCGTGATGGGCGGCTTCATGCAGCCACAAGGCCACTTCCAGGTGATCAGCGCCCTGGTGGACGCCGGACTCGATCCGCAGTCTGCGCTGGACCGCCCGCGCTTCTGCATCCTGGGCGGCGATGCAGCGGGCCAGGTCGCCATTGAGGAAGGGATCGACTTCGGTGTGATGGCCGACCTGGCCGAACTGGGCCACCAGGTTGTGCCTGTGCGCGGCGTAAACCGGGGGCTGTTCGGCGGCGGACAGATCATCCTGCGCGACCCCGACAGCGGCGCGCTGTGGGGCGGCAGCGACCCGCGCAAAGACGGCGCCGCCGTAGCATTCTGATTTACCGGTCCTGTTGCCGGTAAACACAAGCCGACCTCGCCTGGTCGTAGCAGCTTACCCAATGTGCAAGTTTCAAAAACGCCTGTGTCTGCCCCGGTCTCCAGGGGTTCAAACCCCCGGCTAAATCTGCCAAGTCCGCTGAAGCGGACTACAATGCCGGGCAAGACCGGAGCGGGCAGTCCACTTCAGTGGACTTTACGTCCGTAGCCGGGGACTTCAGTCCCCGGCGTGAAAACCTGCCCATTGGGTCAGCTTGTAGCAGCGGACTCGGTCCGCCGCTACAATTCCCCCGCTGAACCTGACCGTCTACGGGTCTACATCCTACATCCCAAACCCATGCCCACCAACTACGCGCACAAGATCGCCGACCAACTCAAGCTGCGCCCGGCGCAGGTCGCCGCCACCATCGATCTGCTCGACGCCGGCAACACCCTGCCGTTTGTGGCCCGCTACCGCAAGGAAGCCACCGGCAGCCTGGACGAGGACCAGATTCGCCGTCTGCTGGATTCGCTCACCAAAATGCGCGCAGTGGACGAGCGCCGCGAGACGATCCTCGCCTCCATCGAAGAACAGGGGCAGATGACCGACGACCTGCGCCGCCAGATCGAGGCGGCGGACTCGCTCACTGCCCTGGAAGACCTCTACGCGCCCTACAGGCCCAAGCGCCGCACACGCGCCAGCATCGCCCGTGAGAAGGGCCTGCAAGGGCTGGCCGACCTGATCGTGCAGCAGCCGCTGACCAGGAAGACGGCGGAACAGATCGCCGCCGACTTTCTCAACGAACAGGTGACAACTCCCGAAGATGCCCTGGCCGGGGCGCGGGACATCGTGGCCGAGGCGATCAGCGATCATGCCGGGATACGCGGGCAGGTGCGCGACAAGGCCATGCGCTTCGGGCTGGTGCAGTGCGCCAAAATCGCAGACGCCGACGACCCCAAAGCCGTCTACCAGCTTTACTACGCTTACGAGGTGCGCGCCGACCGCATAAAGCCCTACCAGGTGTTGGCGATCAACCGGGGCGAGACGGAAAAGGTGCTGCGCGTCCGGCTGGACGTGGCCGAGCGCGACTGGCGGCTGCCGGTTGAAGCGGTTTTCCGCGCCGACCCGCGTTCCCCGCTGGCCGAACAGCTTGCGCTCGCCATCGAGGACGCCGCCGCACGGCTGTTGCTGCCTGCCATCGAGCGGGATGTGCGCCGGGCACTCACCGAGCAGGCCGAGGAGCACGCCATCCAGGTCTTTGCCGCTAACCTGCGCGGCCTGCTGACCCAGCCGCCCCTGGCCGGCCACACCGTCCTGGGCATCGATCCCGGCTTCCGCACGGGCTGCAAGGTGGCGGTGGTCGATCCGACGGGCAAGGTCGTGGACACGGCCACGATCTATCCGCACGAGCCGCAGCGGCAGTGGCAGGCCGCGCTGGAAACACTGGCCCGGCTGGTGGCGCAGCACGGCGTCACCCTGATCGCCATCGGCAACGGCACGGCCTCGCGCGAGACTGAACAGCTTGCCGCCAGGTTGATCCGCAACCTGGACGGCGTGCATTACCTCATCGTCAACGAGGCCGGGGCCAGCGTCTACAGCGCCAGCCCGCTGGCCCGCGCCGAACTGCCCGACCTGGACGTGACGCTGCGCGGGGCGGTCTCCATCGCGCGGCGCGCGCAGGACCCGCTGGCCGAACTGGTCAAGATCGACCCGAAGTCTATCGGCGTCGGCATGTACCAGCACGACGTGGATCAAAAGCGGCTGGCCGAGGCGCTGGACGGCGTGGTGGAGACGGTGGTCAACCGCGTGGGTGTGGACGTGAACACGGCCTCCGCCGCGCTGTTGACCCACGTCGCGGGCATCGGGCCGAAGCTGGCGGGGAACATCGTGGCCTACCGGGACGCCAACGGCCCGTTCCCGGACCGTAAAGCTCTGCGCGCTGTGCCCGGCCTGGGGCCGAAGGCGTTCGAGCAGGCAGCGGGCTTTCTGCGCGTGCGGGAGGGCCGCAATCCCCTTGACGCCAGCGCCATTCACCCGGAAAGCTACAACGTCGCCGAAGCGGTGATCCGGCGGGCCGGGTTGAGGCTGGACGTTCCCCCCGCGCGGCGCGAACCGGCCCTGGCCGCGCTGCTGGCGACGACTCCGTTGGAAACGCTGGCCACCGAACTGGGCGTGGGTGTGCCCACCCTGACCGACATCCTGGAGCAGTTAGCCCGTCCGGGCCGCGACCCGCGCGCAGACCTGCCCGCGCCCATCCTGCGCAGCGACGTGCTCTCGATGAGCGATCTCAAGCCGGGAATGCGGCTGCACGGCACAGTGCGCAACGTGGTGGATTTCGGCGCGTTCGTGGACGTGGGCGTCAAGCAGGACGGCCTGCTGCACCGCAGCCAGATTCCGCGCGGCGTGCTGCTGGGCGTCGGCGACGTGATCGAGGTCGAACTGCTCAACGTCGAGGAGGCGCGCGGGCGCATCAGCCTCGGCTGGCCGGGCGGCGCATAAAGGAGTTTAAAGTTTTGAGTTTTGAGTCATCTGGCGTACCTTTGCGGAAGATAATCTGCTTGCGCCGGCGCGGAAGGCATTTTTAGCCGCCGGATGCAGCACATCAAAGCAACTTAAAACTTTGAACGCATCGCTCAAAACTTCAAGGATCGTTATGCCCATCGAGATCGTAACCCTTACGCCCGCCGACCTGCGCCCGTACCGCGAGCAGTTCCTCACCATCACGCGCGACGCCTTTGCCGCGCCGCCCTATAACGAGAGCGAGATGGGCGTGCGGACCATCATCACGGTGATGGAGCGCCATGCCACACTGGACGGCTTTCGCTGCGTGATCGCGCGGGAAGATGCCGGCGGGCCGATCCTGGGCTTTGGCTACGGCTTCACCGGGCAGCCCGGCCTGTGGTGGCGCGACGTGGTGGCGCACGCCATGACGCCGGAGCAGGCCGCGTTCTGGCTGGCAGACTACTTCGAGCTGACCGAACTGGCAGTGCTCACCGAGGCGCGGGGGCGCGGCATCGGGTCGCAACTGCACGACGCCCTGATCACGGGCCTGCCGCATCGTTGCGCCTTGCTCTCGACCTATCGGGGCGACACGCCCGCCATGCGCCTCTACCGCCGACGCGGCTGGCAGATCGTGCTGGACGACTTTTACTTCCCCGGCGTGCCGACGCAGTACGTGATCCTGGGGCTGGATTTGCGGCAGAAAGCGGCGCCAGAAGATCAGCCGTAAACTGCCCGGCCCGGCAGCCCGGCGCCCCCGGCAGGATGGCTGCTGAACCTGCCAAAGCCTGTCGAATTTCCGCCCCGGCAGTGACACCCGGCCCTGTGATAAACGCGCCCGATCCGCGATAATCGGGCGCATGATCGACACGGCCACATCCCTACCCACCTCTGTCCTGTCCGGCCCGCTGAACATCGGCGGCGTGATCGTCGATCCGCCGCTGGCCCTCGCGCCGATGTCCGGCTTCACCGATTACCCGTTCCGCCTGCTGTGCCGTCAGTTGGGCGGCTGCGGGCTGGTGGCGACGGGCCTGCTCAGCAGCCCCGCGCTGGCGCGCAACCCCGCCGAGACCTTCCGCAAGTTCGACTTTTTCCCGTCCGAGCGGCCCATCGCGGCGCAGGTATTCGGCGGCGACCCGGCCACCGTCGCGGCGGCGGCGCGGGCGGTGGTCGAACACGGGGCGACCCTGGTGGACATCAACATGGGCTGCGCCGTGCCCAAAGTGGCCAAGCGTGGGGCGGGCGCGTCCCTGCTCAAGGACCCCGATCTCGCGGCGCGGATCGTCGCGGCGGCGGCGCGGGCGGTGAGCGTCCCGGTGACGGTCAAGATGCGCAGCGGATGGGACGGCGGGTGCATCAACGCGGTCGCGCTGGCCCGCCGCCTGGAAGAGGCGGGCGCGGCGGCGATCACGGTGCACGCGCGCACGGCGGCTCAGAAGTATATGGGCTGCGCGGACTGGACGATCATCCGGCAGGTGAAGGAGACCGTGCGCATCCCGGTGATCGGCAACGGCGACGTGGCCTCGCCCGCCGATGCACTGCGCCTGCTGGCCGAGACCGGCTGCGACGGCGTCATGATCGGACGGGCGGCGCTGAGCGAACCGGGGCTGTTCCGCCGTGTGGCCCACGCGCTGCAAACCGGCCGGGAGCTTCCCCCGCCGACCCCGGCGGAGCGCGCCGCCGTTGCCCTGGAACACGTCCGGTTGGCGGCCCGCTTCGCGCCAGAGGGGCGGGAGCGCCAGACGATCATCACCTTACGCAAGCAGCTCGTGTATTACTGCACGGGCTTTCCCGACGCGGCGGACCTGCGCCGCCGTGTGGTGGGCGTGGAATCGCTGGCCGAGATCGCGGCGGTCTTCGCGCCGCTGCTGGCTTCCTCATAACGAAAATATTTTCATCAGGCGAAACGATCAGGCGGATCGGCGGCTCAGCGCCCAGAACACCGCCGCCAGCGCCAGCAAGATCACGGCCCCGCCCACCAGCATCCCCGGCTCGACGGCGCGGACCGGGGACGGCGCGGCGGTTTCCGGCTGCCTGTCTTCTTCGTGTTGCGGGAGCGCGGCGGCGACGGTGGGAAGCACGGCCAGATCGGGCGCGGGAGAGGCCGTCGCGGCGTAGAGCAGTGTCTGCGTGGACGTGCTCTGAAGACGCGGCAGCGTGGCGGTGAGGGGCATCCCCAGCGCGCCCTGGGCAAGCAGGGGCGAAGGTGAGGGCGAGGGCAGCGCGGCAGTCATAGCCTGTTCCTGTCCCTCCGGCGAACCGACGGGCGTCGCCGACAGGCCGACGGCAGGCGCGGGGACATCTGCGGCGAACGGCGCAGGCGACAGGGTGTTTTCCGCCGCGCCCATGCCCTGGTCCGCTGCGCCGAACGACGGCATCGGCTGCCCCGGTGGGGCTACCATCTCCGGGGCGTCCTGTCCCGGCATCTCGTCGGCGGGCGCCGCCGCTTCAAACGCCATGTCCCCTGTCGGCGTGCCGGTTTTCTGCCAGATCAGCGTCGGCAGGCCCGACAGGGTGGCTGTCGCGGGCGGGGCCGCCGCGTTCGCCTGAAACAACGCCGGCGTGGCGGTTGGCGCGGCGCGGGCCGGAGTCTCGTCCGTTGGCGCTTCCGGCGTCTGAGTCGGCTGCGGCGTGCTCGTCGGCGCAAGGGCAATCGCCGTCTCCGGCCCAGCCTGGGATTCCAACAGCAGTGCGGCCTGGGGCTGGGCGACGAACGGCTGCCGGAGCAGCGCCAGCCCGATCACCAGCAGCAGCCCGGCTGCCAGGGCGCTCGCGGCGCTGGCAAGGCGATACATATAGGCGCGGCGGGACAGGCCCGGAACGCCCCCCTGACGGCCATACACCGCCGGGTCGAGCCGGAAGTCGCGCGGGGCACGCACCGCCGATAAGCGCACCAGCGCCGCCACGCGCTGCAGGTCGTCCAGTTCGGCGCGCAGATCAGGCTCGGCCCGCAGGCGGCGCTCCAGTTCGGCGCGCTCGCCGAAAGAGAGTTCGTTGTCCAGGTAAGCCGACAGCAGTTCCAGGTCGGCGTCGTTCAGGGCAGGCATGAGGGGCTTCGTTCTCTAGCTCACGATTCGCTCTTCAGACGGTATTCGGCGGGCAAAAGTTCCCCCAGGCCGCGCAGGCAGTCGCGCAGGGCAGCGCGGGCGCGGCTGAGGCGCGATTTGACCGTGCCCAGTTCCAGGCCGGTCGTGCGGGCGATGGTCTGATAGTCGAAGTCCTCCACGTCGCGCAGCACCACCAGCGCGCGGTGCTCCGGCGGCAGGGCGCGGATGCAGTCTTCGAGCGCGCGGCGCAGCTCACCGCGCAGGGCGTGATCTTCCGGCGTTTCGTCGTTGCCGGGCAGGGGCAGGGGATCGTCGGATTCCGGGGCCAGGTCATCCAGCGAGTCGGCAGGGCGGCGTTTGCGGCGGCGCAGTTCGTCGTAGCAGGCGTTGGTGACGATGCGCAGCAGCCAGCTTTTGAACTGCCCGCCCCGGTAGTCGCGCAGGCCGCGAAAGGCAGCGATGAACGCCTCCTGGGTCGCGTCCGCCGCCGCAGCGGACTCGCCCATGATGCGATATGCCAGGTTATAGACCCGGTCCTGGTAGGCGGCGACGAGGCCGTTGAACGCCTCCACATCGCCCGCCTGCGCCCGCCGGATCAGTGCCAATTCGTCCATCAACCAACGCCTGCACTTTGTCAACCAGATTGACAATTATCGGATAAGTGCCGTATAATATATTTGGCGGGTGGGTAGGGTTATCTACCCTGCGTCAGTGGCGCTGTCGGCGGGTACGCCGAGCCCGTCATCAGCCTTATAGGTTCCTGTGAAGTACACTCACGGGAACTTTTTTATTCCCCAGCCTTTGTAATCTCCTGTAGGCGATCTATGGAGCTTCGGCTCTATCCGCTCGAAATACGGGTAACGGGCTGAAAAAACACCACAACGATCCCACTCGTCTCCATGATCTACAAATTGGCGATAGACGTTGTACCCGCAAAGATCGACCAGTTGAAGCAGGTTGTTTTCAAAAGAGGGGATAAATAAAAGTCCCTCAACAATGTGATCGATCTGCTGAAAGTCAGTGCCCTTTTCCAGGTAACGTTGATGCTGTCTTGAAAGTAAGTCTTCGTATCCCTGTTTTTCGACTTCAAGTTTAGTAATTTTGTCGAAGATAACGATACCATAGGCGGTCTGTGGCCGGTTTGCCAGATATTTTTCAATGCGCTCAAACAACAACCGGTACGCTAACGAGCTTGGAGACTGCGGACTTACATACTGCCGCTGCATTTGCTGTTTGTCAATGACGGCAGCAATGACGACGACAGGATATGCTAACAAGGTATCATAAAGTTTGTCCGTAAAGGCTCTTAAGGCTGCTGCATCGATTGCATAACGATCTAGATAGCGGCGTTGGCGCTCATCAGGCATCCGTAGCCAGTTTGATTTGATTTCCACCTCAACATCATTAAAGTAAGTTTGCTTGAGAGTCAAGACAGCGCCGTTGAGGGTTTTCCAGTGCTGTCCTTGCACGCCTAAGGCGGTAAGGACAAAATACCTTCCTTTGCTGGTGTATTCCCGCTCACCACTTTCATCAACGTAGAAAAGATACATCCCTGACTCCAAAGTACAGGGGCTGCGCTCGTGCTTTGGATGTCGCGCGCAAGGACAAAATGGTCGGCTAAAGTGCTCTGCCTCATCTCGACGTTGACAAGGGCCAGGGGTTTATTATAATACATTTCAAGGGAATAGACGGGCCGGGAAGTATATGTTTAGCTCTATTCCTTCTATATTAAGCCGGAGTGTCGTAATAGGCAGCCGAGATCGACTCAAAATCGATTGTCCGAAAGGGCGTGTGGGTTCGAGTCCCACCTCCGGCACAAATCTTTGATAGGGGCGCAATATGCTGCGCCCCTACGTTTTGTTTCCCGTCTCCGCCCGGATGCTATATAATCGGCAGGCGTGTGGCAAAATTCGGGCATAGGCGGGGCAGTGCCTTAAATGCCCTGCGCTTGCTCGCGGACCGCTGACGACGGATCACGTGATGACCCGACTCCTGCTTTCCCTGGCAATCGGCCTAATCCTGGGCATGGCGCTCGGCCTGGGCATCGGCTATGGGCTGTTCCCGGTTGAATACATCAACAGCCCGCTCACCCTGCTGGCCGAGTCATACCGGGACGACTACACGGTGATGATCGCCAGTGGCTACGCAGTGGACCGCGACCTGACTGGCGCGGTCGAGCGGCTGCGCGCTCTGGAGGTGAGCAATGTCCCGGCTTATGTGCAGGTAGTCACAGAACGCTACATCTCGCAGGGGCGCAATTACGCCGACATCGTGCGCCTGGTCGCGCTGGCGGAGGCGATGGGCCGCCTCACGCCGCTGATGGAATCGTACCGCTCAGCAGTCAGCCCTTAGCGGCGCGCCTTTGGTTGAACGAGTCCAACGGCCATCTTCGCCTGTCGCTTGCTGACTGCCAATTGCTGACTGCTAACTGCTAATCGCCGATGGCTAACCGCTTGCGCATTTCCTGGGTTGCGCTTTTGTTGGGGCTGATCGCCGGGCTGGCGCTGGGGCTGGTGTATGCCTGGGTGCTCGCGCCGGTGGTGGAATACAACACCCTGCCTTATCAGCTCGACCCCACCGCCCGCGCCCAATACCTTGCTGCGATCAGCCTGGCCTATCGCGCCGACAGCGACCTGGGCCGCGCGGTAGAACGCCTGATCGCGCTGCGGTTGCCCGACCCGTTCCAGGCGCTGGCCGATACCGCCTGTGGGATGTTCCAAGACGGTTTCCAGTCGGCTGCCGAGCGTAACGCCATCGAGGCGATGATCGTGCTCTACCGTTCCCAGGGACGCAGCGGTTGCGCCGACCAGAGCGGCATCTTCACGCTGAACCAGTCCACGCCCACCCCCCTGCCGACGGCCATCCCGTCCACGCCGACCCTCACACCGCCTGCTACCAAAACGTCCACCCCCGCGCCGGGCGTCACACCGCCGACCGCCGTCCCCTTGCACACGCCGACCACGCCTCCGCAGCAGAACGAATATACCATTGTGAACATCCCCACCTTTTGCAGCACCGCCGCGCCGGGCGTGATCGAGGTCTACGTGCAGCTGCCCGGCAGCGGGGAAGTGCCCGGCGTAGAGATTCGCGTCTCCTGGGATGGCGGCGAGGACCACTTCTTCACCGGCCTCAAGCCGGAACGCGGCCTGGGCTACGCCGACTTCCAGATGGAGGCCAACCGCACCTACATCGTGGAGCTTCCGGGCCGCAGCCCGCGCTCAACACCGCTGACCGCCGGCCCCTGCACGGCAGAAGACGGCCAGCGTTCGACCATCTCCTACCGGGTCATCTTCCGACGGCTGTGAGTCCGGCAGTGAGCTGTTCCGCCATAGGGTGCCTTTTTCACTTATAATGTGTTGAGAGGGCATATAACACAACAGGAGAAGACGCCATGAGACGCTTAATTGCTCTGGGGTTCATCATCCTCAGCGGAGTCATCCTGGCTGTGCCGGGCGGGGTCCGGGCGCAGGGCGAAGGCGACACCTGCCCCGGCATCGCGCTGGCCGCCCTGACGGTAGCCGACCAGGTCTGCGCCGAAACCGGGCGCAACCAGGCCTGCTACGGCCACCTGCTGCTGGAAGCCGAGCCACAGCCGGGCGTAGTAGACTTCGCCTTCGAGCGCATCGGCGACATCGTGGACGCGGCGGCGCTGCGCAGCCTGCGCCTGTCCCCGATGGATACGGCCGCTGGATCGTGGGGCGTAGCCCTGCTGCGCCTCCAAGCCGACCTACCGGAGACGATGCCGGGCGAGAATGTGACCCTGCTGCTGTTCGGCGATACGCAGATCACCGCCGCAGACCGGGCCGGGCACGCGCCGATGCAGGCGTTTTACCTTTCCACCGGCCTTGGCGATGCGCCCTGTCGGCAGGCGCCGGACAGCGGCCTGCTGATCCAGACGCCGGTGGGCGGCGTGACGCTGATCATCAACGAAACAACCCTCCTGCTCGGTTCGACCGCCTACGTGCAGGCGCAGGCAGGCGGCGAGATGGCGGTCAATGTGCTGGAAGGACAGGCGCAGGTCACGGCGCAAGGAGTCACGCAGACGGCCCCCGCCGGGGCGCGGGTGCGCGTGCCGCTGGATGCGAACCTGGCGGCGTCGGGCGCGCCGCTGCCGCCCGAACCTTACGACGAGGCGCTGGTGAACCGCCTGCCCGTTGACCACCTGGAGCGCCCGATCACCGTTGCGCCGCCGCTCCGTACCAGCCTGATCGTCAACGGCGATTTCTCGCAGGGATTGACCGGCTGGCAGATCGACCGGGCGTGCAACAACTGCATCATGGAAGTCCGCGCCCGGCCCGACGACCCGCATCACCCCTACATGCTGGCCTGGGAGCGCAATGACCGCACGAACGAGGGCGGCGCGATCTGGGCGCGGCAGGCCATCAACCTGGACGCCAGCGCGTGCCGGGCGCTGAACCTCGTCGTGGACGTGTGGGTGGGCAACCAGACGCTCCCGAATAGCGGGTGGTGGAGCGACGAACACGGCGGCAACGGCGAGTACCCGGTCATGGTCAACGTGGCGTTTACGCCCGCCTTCCAGGGCGAACCGTTCGCCTGGGCGCACGGTTTCCTATACCAGCACGACGGCGCGACGCGCCTCTCCAACTACACGCTGACGCCGCGCGAGCAGTGGATCACCTTCGAGGCGAACATCCTGGCACCGGAGTGGTGGGTAGACGGCTTCGACATGCCACTGACGAACCCCGGCATGTTGACCGAGGTCTACGTCGGCGGCAGCGGATGGGACTTCGCCGGGGGGATCGCCAACCTGCGCCTGACGGGCTGCGATCCGGCTATGCGTTCGCCGGCAGCGGGGACGAAGTAGCAGCAAAGGGGGCGGAGTCGCCGCCACGTGGTAAACTTGCCACGTACCTATCTGCAAGGCAGGACAGCCGATGACCGACCATCAGCCCGACGGCCCGACTCCGCCCGACCCAAAATCCAAACCCGAACCGAAATCGCCCATCGTGCGGCTGCTGGTCCGCTACCCGCAGACCACAAACGCGATCTTTGCGGTGATGGTGCTGCTGGTGGCGCTGGCGATCATCTCGACCCAGGGCGGCCAGGTCACGGTCACGGCGACGGTGGAACCGCTGACGCAGGCGTGGTTGGAAGTCACGCAGACCGCCGAGGCGTCCGCCAGCATGACGGCGCAGGTCACCGCCACGCCGACGCCGACACCGGACTACACCGCCGCGCTCGACCAGGCCCGCACCGATGTGGCTGCGACGCTGGGGGCAGGCAGCGCCGGTTAGCGCATGTGATGAACGCTTCGCGTTCGCGCCGTTGGAGCGCCGGGGACTCAAGTCCCCGGCTACGTAAGAAAAGTCCGCTGAAGCGGACTGAAAACGGGGCTGGCAGGGAGGCTTCCGAGTCCACTTCAGTGGACTTTATACCCGTAGCCGGGGAATTCATTCCCCGGCGAACGTGCCAGAATTCATAACATGCTCTAGCTGCGAGGGCAGAGTCATGATCCACATCCTGCGTTTCCGCGTCCTGTTTGGGTTTGCGCTCCTCCTCGCCGGCTGCGCGCAGCAGGAATTCCTGCCCGCCGGGACGGCCAACGGCGCCTGGACGCCCGTCATGCGCGAGAGCGACGCCGGGACGTTCGTGCAGGTGCCCGCCGGGTGCTTCGTGATGGGCAGTATGGCGGGCGAGCGGGACGAAAGCCCGTTGCATCGCGTGTGTGTGCGCGCCTTCTGGATCGGCCAGACCGAAGTGACCAACACTCAGTACGCCGAATGCGTCGCCGCGCAGGAATGCACGCCGCCGCAGGACCGCGTCGCCTTCGATGACCCGGCCAAAGCGGATCATCCGGTCGTGTCGATCACGTGGGAGCAGGCCGACATCTATGCCCGCTGGCGCGGCGGACGCCTGCCGACCGAGGCGGAATGGGAATACGCCGCGCGCGGCACAGAGGGCTGGCCCTATCCCTGGGGCACGGACGCGGCAGACTGTGATCGGGCGAACATCCAGGGCTGCGTGGGCGATACGCGCCCCGTCGGCCTGATCGGGGAACTGCGCAGCGCGTCGTGGGTCGGCGCGCTGGACATGGCGGGCAACGTGTGGGAGTGGGTCGCCGACTGGTACAACGCCGGCGCCTATGTCAGCCTTGCGGACGGCGTGATCAACCCGACCGGCCCCGGCGAGGGCACGCTGCGCGTGCAACGCGGCGGATCGTGGCAGGCCGATGCCACTCGCGCACGCGCCACCTTCCGCAACCGCCACGCGCCCAACTACTACGGCAACGACCAGGGCTTCCGCATCGTGATGCAGTTTTGAGTTAAAAATAGCCGGAAGCCCGCTGGGTCTTGCCCCCGGACAGCCGGTTGCTCCCGCAGGCTGACCTTAAAACGCTAACGCAGCACCTCCCATGCGCCCCACCATGCCGGGCCGGAATCCGGCACGCCGCGCAGATCGGGCGACACGCCGAGCGCCTCCACCGTCGCCAGCAGCGGCACGGCGGGATACTCCCCGGCGGGGCCGAAGTAACGCGCTTCCAGCCGGGCGTAGAGGGCGGGCCGCTCTGTGGCAGACGGCCCCGATCCCGCCAGTTCGATCAGGTCATCCAGTGGCGTGCAGCCCAGCCCGCTGACGAACATCCCGTAGCGGCAGTGCAGCGCATCCGCCGCGCCCGCCTGTGCATCCGGGTAGGTGATCGTCCAAGAGGTGATCCACAGATGGGAGCGCGCGATCCCCTGCCCGGCGTCGAGCAGGTTGCGCGCGACGGCCCGAAGGGCCTCCTCCTCCTGGGCGCGCACGGTGAACAGGTTGGGGTCACAGCCCAGCACCGCCGCCCACTGTCCGATCAACGCCTGCGCCAACGGCGCGGCGCTCGGCGGGGCCAGCAGTTCAACCCGCTCCGGCACGCCGGTGCAGCCGGCATAACCCGCTTCGGCCAGGGCAGCGCGGGCTGCCTCCGGTGCGAAGCCGACGCCGCTCTCGACGAGCGGCCCGGCGATCACACCCGGCGGGGTCAGCGTCGTGGCGGGCAGGGCGCGTTCTGCCCCGACCACCGTCCGCAGCGCCTCCCGGTCGATGGCCCAGGCCAGCGCCTGCCGGACCTTCACCTCGCGCACGAAGGCCCGTTCGGTGGAAAAGCCCAGCAGGGTCGTCGTCAGGCCGCGCCGGACCAGGACGTTCGCGGCAGCCCCGGCGTCTGATCCCAGGCGGGTAAACTGGACCTCGCCCCGTGCGAACATCTCCGCCCGCGCCACCGGGTCGGCGGCGAAGATCACTTCCACCAGCGCGACGTTGCCCGGCAACGCCTCCGGCCAAAAGGGATTGCGCGCCAGCGTCATGCCCTGTCCGGGCGTCCAGGCGGTCAGCGTGTACGGCCCGCTGCCAACCATGCTCCAGCCCGCCCGCCCTTCGACCGCTTCCGGCGGCAGGGGGCGGAACTCCGGCAGGGTCAGCAGGGAGGGCAGGTACGTGGCGGGAAAGGCCAGGTGCAGCACCAGGGTAGACTCGTCCGGCGCTTCGACCTGCACCCACCGCTCGACCAGCGCATCCGTGACCAGCAGCGGGTTGGTCTGCAAAGCCATGCGGCAGCCCGCGATCACGTACACGGCGGGCGAGGCAGGGGTGGCCTTGAGGGGATGGCAGGCCCGCCGCAGCGCGTATACCACGTCTGCCGCCGTCACCGGGCGCAGGGCCGCGATCTGCCCGCTGACGGGATCGGCGCGCACCCAGAAGATGTCGTCGCGCAGGGTCAGGGTCCAGGTCAGGCCGTCGGCGCTGGTGGTCCATGACTCGGCCAGCACCGGCAGGGCGCTGTGGGTGGCCGCATCGTAGCGGAACAGACCGGCGTACAGGTTCTCGGCCAGGTCGCGCCCATCGAGGTCCAGCAGAGGCAGCGAGGCGAGGTCGGGCGGGGCCAGGACGGGCGTCGCCAGCCGCAGGGTTGCGCCCGCCTGCGCGTTCGACGGCAGGACGGGGCAAGTCAGCGCGGCGATCAGGGCCAGCAGAATCAGGCGGATACGCATCGGGTCGTTTCCTTGTGGCAACAGTCGCGGCGAGAAACGCCTCGCCCCGACGCCGGGCATTGCAGGGGGCGGACCTGTGCGCCCGCCCCCGATCAAACCGCCCGCCATGTTACCGCCTTTCGCGGGAACGGGGTAGGGATGCGGTTATAGGGGGCAGCGCGTGGGGCTGATTTATGCCAATCGCCAGGACGCCAAGTTCACCAAGAAGTGTGGGAAGCGTGTTACCCGGACGCGACCTCGGTGCACTCGCACGGTGGGGTATTGCTCGGCGCGGGCACGTCTGTATAGCTGACAAGGATCGTTGTCACCGCCTCGGTCACTGCCACAACAGGCGTGTCGGTCGGCGGCGGCGTATCGGTCGGCGGCGGCGTGTCGGTCGGAGGGAGGGGGGTGTTGGTCGGCAGCGGGGTGTCCGTCGGTGGGACGGGAGTGTTGGTCGGCGGCGGGGTGTCCGTCGGTGGGACGGGAGTGTTGGTCGGCGGCGGGGTGTCCGTCGGTGGGACGGGGGTATTGGTCGGCAGCGGCGTGTTGGTCGGTGGGATAGATGTATTGGTCGCCGTCGGTGGCGGCGTGTTCGTGGCGCTCGGCGTCGGCGTGCGGGTCGGCGTCAGGGTTGGCGTTGGCAGCGGATTGAATCCAGACGATCCACCGCCGCTCCCGCTGCCGGGTGTTTGTGGGATGAGGTGAGTCGGCGTGGCGATCCATCGCGGCGTCGGGGTCGGCGTGAACGTTTCGGCAGCATCCGGCAATTGAAGGGCTTGCAGGTCCCCGGCGCTGAGGGTGCTGCCGATGGGGATGACGGGCGGCGTTGAGATGACGCCCACCAGGTCGCACGCGCCGCGCGCGCTGACCTCGCTCTGGCGCACCCAGGCCTGCGGCCAGGCTTCCAACAGCACACGCCACCAGGCGGACCCATCCGGGGCGCTTGCCTGGCCGAGCACCGGGATTTCCGTCCCGGCGGGCAGGAACGTCACCGAGGCGCGGTTCTCCCCCGGCCCCACCCGCACGCGCGCACTGCGCGGCTGGTCGGTGTAGACGCGGCAGGGCGCGGGCGTAGGGGTCGGCGTCTCGGTCGGGGTCGGCGACGGCGTGGCCGTCGGCAGCAGGAATGCCACCGGCAGCGGTGACGGCGAGGCGACGGCGACATCGGCGGTGGCGCTGGCGGCGATCTGCTGGAGGGCCGCCACGTTGCTTTCGGCGGTCAGGGCGACCAGCGCCGTAGACGCCAGAACGGTGATGAGCAGCACGGCCAGCACCCGCGAGCGGCGGCGCTGCGGAGGCCGTTCGACCACCGTCACGGCATCGTCCTGCACGGCAGCCGCCCGACCCGTCCCGTTGCCGCCGGGTTCGTCCAACACCACCGTTGCGGCAGGATCGACCTCGACCGGCATCGCCAGAGTCGAGGGCGACCCCGGTCTGACCGCCACCTCGCTGGCCCGCACGGCCACCAGGGAAATGGCTTCGTTCACCAGCACAGGGCGGCCCTGCACGGCATCCTCGAAGGCGCTGACCAGCTCGCCCGCCGTCGCAAAGCGGGCGTCCGGGTCCTTCGCCAGGGCTTTTTCCACCACCCGCTGCACACCGCGCGGCAGCCCGCTGACTTTATCCACCAGGGAAGGGGGCGGCTTTTCCAGGTGCAGGTACATCAACTGCGGGGGCGTAGGGGCGAAGAACGGCGGCTCGCCACAAAGCAGCTGGTAGAGCATAACCCCCAGGCCGTAAATGTCGGCGCGGCCATCGATGCCCACGCCGTGCCACTGTTCCGGGGCCATATACAGCGGCGTGCCCAGCGTGGCCGCCGAATGGGTGATAACGGTGCCATAGCGCAGCTTGGCGATGCCGAAGTCGGTGAGGTAGGCGTTGCCGAAGTCGTCCAGCAGCACATTGCTGGGTTTGATGTCTCGATGGATGATGCCCCGCTCGTGGGCGTAGTCCAGGGCGCTGCCCAACTGCCGGAAGATACGCCCTACGGTGTCCAGCGGCATCGGTTCGGGTTTGATGTGATCTTGCAGGCTGCCGCCGGTCATCAGGCGCGTGACCAGGTAGATCAGCCCGGCGTCCGCGTCGTAGCCATAATCGTAAACCGGGAGGATGTGGGGGTGTTCCAGGCGCGCAATAATATCGGTCTCGCGGCGGAAGCGCGCCACAAAATCGGGATCGTGGACCAGCAGCGTGTCCATGACCTTGAAAGCAACCATACGGGCCATGTTTATCTGCCGGGCACGATAAACAACCGCCATCCCACCGACGCCGATGCGCTCGATGAGCTGGTAGCGGTCAATGATTTTTCCGGTCAGGTCTTGCGCCATGAGTCGCGCCTATATTCCAGTAAAACTTTATCCACAACTTTTTTGATCCCCTCACCAATAGTATAGGCCCTTTTTTGATAACAGAAAAGTGGTTTCATCAAATCTGCTGTGTTTTGTTGGGCAGTTCGTTACAATCGCCGCGATGCGTAGGCGAGCGACAGGGCAAATGTGGGCGCGGCGCACCTTCAGGTTGATCGGCGGGTTGCTGGCGGCAGGGCTGCTGGCCTCTTGCAGCCTGCCGATCCCCGGCCTGGAGACCCCTTCCTCCATGCTGTCGCCTTCCGCCGAACCCTCGCCGGTATTGACGGCCCCTGCCGACGGCGGCGCACAGGATGCCCGCGCCCTGTTCGCCGACGTGTGCTTTGCCTTCTGGGAGCAACAGATCAACCGTCCGTTCGTCATCGACGGGCCACTGGCATTGATTCAGCTTTACAATGCGGTAGACGACTCAAGGTTGTGCCGCTTCCCCGTAACGCGGCAGGACTTCGACTTTGCGGCGCGCGTGCTCGTCGGCGCAATCAACGTCGGCACGGGCTGCCGGGCCTATACCGACCTGCTGGACGTGGTCACAGACGACGCAGCGCGCACGGTGACGGTGCGGGTGGCCTGGGGCGTGGAAGGGGAGTGCGACTACCGGCTGGTGCGCCCGTTCTGGATCAGCCTGCCCCGTCCGCCGGAGGGGTACGCCGTACAGATGAGCTTCGTGGCGCTGGAGTGAAGGGCAGAAAGGGACGGGCAAACCCGCCGGGCCGGTTGAGCTAATCTGCCCAACTCGCCGCTTCAGGCAAGGCGCTTCTATCAGGCAACATGAACGATGCGTTGTGATCTGCACGATCCTAAATCGTATAACCTGCGCATCTGTCGTCTATCGGATGACGTTATAATAGAGTGGTATTCAGGTGGCTCAATAGCTGCCTGAACGCAGCAGTCTTTTACAGGAAGGCCTGTTATGCACAGCCAGTCTTACATGGACCAGGCTCGGCAGGAATGGAACCAGGCGCGCCGCAAGGCGTTCTGGTCACAACTGCTCGCCAACCTGGACGAGCAGGGCAGTGGCCTGCTCGACTTTAACGAGATTTCGCACCGTCTCAACCTCAAGACGGCGGTGTATCGTGGGGTGCAAAACATCCCTTTGGATAAGATCGTCGGCAGTGTGGGGCGTTACCAGGATTTCACGCGCGCTTTTCTGCCGGTTGTCGATGACATGAGCAGCCGCTGGCAGCGCGTGGCTGCCCTCTATCTGGACCCGACCAGCGGCGGCGTGCCGCCCATCGAAGTTTACAAGGTGGGGGATGCCTACTTTGTTAAAGACGGCAACCACCGTGTCTCGGTGGCCCGACAACTCAACATGGAGGACATCGAGGCTTATGTCTGGGAATACCCGGAGCCGGTGGCCGGGATCGCGCCGGACACCGACATCGATACCCTGTTGATCGAGGCCGAACGGCGCGACTTTATGGAACAGACCCGCCTGGACGAGCTACGTCCCGGCAACAACATCCGCCTGACCGCGCCCGGCGGCTACACCGAACTGCTGCGCCAGATCGATCACTACCGCACCGTGCTCAGCCAGATCGACGAGACGCCGATCTCCTATGAGGAGGCCGTCACCGCCTGGTACGATATGCTCTATGAGACAACCGTGCAGTTGATCCGGGAGGCCGGGGTGCTCGACCTGTTCCCCGACCGCACGGTGGCGGACTTCTTCGTGTGGGTGACACGGCAGCAGCGCGAACTGGAAGAACGCTACGGGCGGCGGATCAAGATCGACGAGGCGGCGCGGGACTTCCGTCGGCAAGCGCGCACACGTCGGCACGGGCGGCCCTGGACCTCGGTGTTGCGCTGGCTGGCGCGGCGGATGGCGTAGGGCACGTAAGGAGCGTTCAACGGCCGGCCGTCAGCAAACCCCATGTGCACGTTTCAAAAACGGCCATGTCCGACCCGGTCGCCGGGGGGCCACCCCCCCGGCGGCGGCAGTCAAGTCCGCGCTGCCGGCTGGCCACTTCACGGCAGCCACTTCTGGAACGGCCCGCCCATCGATCTGGGCAACTGAAAGATCGCCAGTACTGCCAGGAGATAAAGCCCCCCTGTGAGGACGGCCCGGATCAACGTGTCGCCGTCCTGGCGTAGCAGGGCGTCGGCGATGTTCCAGAGCGGGATCAGCGCGCCCAACGCGAACGGCGTCGCCGCGACCACGCCGACGATGCGCGGCACGACCTTTGCCGCCACTATGCGGGCAAAGACGCCCGCCGCGCAGATCAGCACGATCACGCCCAGGACAACGTCGCCCCGATAGACCCAGGTCACCGCCGCCACCGCCGCCAGCAGGAGCGCCAGCCGCAGCCCGTAGCCCAGCCGGCGCGTCCTGGCGGCTGTTGGTACGCCTGCTCTGGCCCCGGCCTGCCGGGAACGGGCGGCCCGCTGCTCCCGTAACAACACCTCGGCCTGCGCCCAGGTGACGCGCTCCTGGGGCGGCGCGGCGGCGCGCGACGGCCTGGCGGGGTTGGTCGCTTCGCCGGATGAGCGGGCCGGGGCCGTTGGATCGTCCGGCGGCGACTCCGCTGCTGCGGCACGCCGGGCGGCGGCTTTGGCCTTCGCCAGCGCCACCCGTTCGCTCAACGACATTTCGCCCGTCTTCGGCGCGGCAGCAGTCGAAGCATCCGCGCCGCCGGAGGCGGCCTTATCGCTGCGCGGCGGTGACGTGTTTTTCCTGCCCCGCCGGAACAACCGCCGCAATAGGGAGGGTTTCTTCTGCCTACCGCCCGGCCCGCCTTCGCCGGTCACAGGCGCCGAAGACACGGCGGTTTTGTTACGTCTAAACCATCTACGCACGTGAACACCCCCTGAACAGCGCAGCAACCACAAACGCTTCGGGCGGCTGCCTGCAAAACACGCAACTTTGCGCAGCCAAGCCCTAGAGTCGTCTTGCGGTTGATCTTATCACGTCGTAGAGTCGGCGCGTAAAAGTTAAAAAACCGTTTCATTGGATGTAAATCCGTTATTCTGGGGATGACCTGCGCAGATAGAGAAAGCAAGCGCCGCCGGAAGATGGTATCATGATCAACAATTGTCCTGGTCCGTATAGAACATGAGTAACCCGCAGATGGGGGAAGTCTATGGTCAAGATCGTCATCGTGGAAGATGACGCCGTCCTGGCGGAGACGCTGGCTGATAACCTGGCGCAGGAAGGCCACAAAGTCACAACGGTTGGCGACGGCGAAATGGCTTACAAGAAGATCGTCGATAAGCCGCCCGACCTGATCGTGCTGGATGTGATGCTGCCCCGATTGGATGGCCTGAGCCTGTGCCGCATGATCCGGCGCAACGCTACCACCGCACACATCCCGATCATCATGCTCACCGCCCGCAGCACCGAGGTGGATAAGATCGTCGGGCTGGAGAGCGGCGCGGACGACTACGTGGTCAAGCCGTTCGGCCTGGGCGAATTCCTGGCGCGCGTGCGCGCGGTGATGCGCCGCGCCCCCAACCGCCCCAGTGTGCAAGACGAGCTGGCCTCCGGCGACCTGCGCCTGGACCTGACCGGGCGGCACGCTTACCTGGGCGAACGGGAACTGGACCTGAGCAACAAGGAGTTTGAACTGCTGGCCGAGTTGATGCGTAACCAGGGCGCGGTGCTCTCGCGCGATCTGCTGCTGTCGAAAGTGTGGGGCTACGATTACTTCGGCGACCGTCGCACGGTGGACGTGCACATCCGCTGGCTGCGCAAGAAGATCGAGGCAGACGCCTCGAACCCGACGCGCATCGTCACCGTGCGCGGCATCGGTTACCGCTTCGAGGGATAGTGCATGATGCTCCCTGGTGATCCCATTCTAACCGCCCTGACGGACATCGCGTTCGAGCCGTTGCTCTTACTCGACGGGCAGCACCGTGTAGTCGCCGCCAACCGCGCCGCCCGTGACCTGTTCCCCGATGTAGACCCGGTCGGGCAAGCGGTGGAGACGCTCTTGGGCAGCCTGGAGTTTATGGACATGCTCGCCTGCGCCAACGACGACCCGGCCTGCCCGGAAATCCAGTTCGCGGTTAACCAGCAGACCTTCCGTGCGCGCTGCATCTGCGTTTCCGGCCAGGAACACCCCTACATCGCGGTGGCGCTGCAAGACATCACCCAGCTTTTGCGCCTCAACCGTGCCCGCCGCGACATGGTAGCAAACATCTCGCACGAACTGCGCACGCCCATCTCGGCCATCCGCCTGCTGCGTGACACCCTGAGCCGCCAGGAGCACGTCAGCAAGAAGCAGCGCCAGAAAATCCTGCGCAAGATCGGCACCCAGTTAGATACCTTGCAGCACATCGTGGACGGGATGCACGACCTGTCGATGATCGAGTCCGGGCAGGCCATCATGCGCCTGGTGGAAACGCCGCTGCTTTCGCTGGTGCGCGAGGCGCTGGAAAGCCTGGATGAGCAGATCGAGCGCCGCGAGATCAGGGTCAAAATGGAAATCCCCACCCCGCTATATGTGCTGGTGGACCCGGCCCAGATCGGGCGTGTGCTGGTCAACCTGATCCACAACGCCCTCAAGGTCACGCCCAAGCAAGGCACGATCCGTCTGGAAGCCACCCTGACCCCCGACGGCGAGACGGCGCTGGTCTCCGTCAGCGACAGCGGACCGGGCATCCCGCCGGAAGAGCGCGAGCGCGTCTTCGAGCGGTTCTACCAGCTCGACGAAGCGCGCAGCAGCGGACGCGGCAGCGGTCTGGGCCTCTCGATTGCCAAACACATCATTGAGGCCCATAATGGCCGGGTATGGGTTGAAGAAAGCGACCTGGGCGGGGCGCGGTTGTGCTTTACCCTGATGGCCGACGCACCGCCTGCCACTTTCCGGGCCAGCGCAAAGGCAACAACGGCGGAGTCTTGAGCGGCAATGGCAAAGGGACGGGACGCGGACATCCGGCAGAATGCGCAGGGGGAGAGCGTCGCGCAGATCGGCATCGTGGCCGGCGACGTGACGATCAACCACCAGCACATCACGCAGGTGCACGGCGACGACGAGGCCGCTGCCGCAATCGCTTACCTCCGACGCCTGTTGGAGCAGTACGATCCCGTCCGCAAGAAGTACATCCCCCTGGCCGGGCATGTGCCGCCCGTCGTGCGGGATGCGCTCGGTGTGCCGGACATCCTCATCCCGCCCGCGCTGCGCCTGCTGATCGCGCCTGCCGGGGTGGGGAGCAGCTCCGAGGGGCCGACGGTGGTCGCGTCGGTGCTTCAGGCGCTCGATTTCCACAGCCAGCTTGTGTTGCTCGGCCCGCCCGGCGCGGGCAAGACCACCACGCTGCGCGCCCTGCTGGCCGACGCGGCGGAGCGCCATTTGCAAGATGCCGTGCAGCATCCTCTGCCGCTCTACCTGGACCTGGGCGCGTGGCCGGACGATTGCACCACCTTGAGAGACTACGTGACCGACCAGTTGCAGCGCGCCGAAGGGCTGCACCACATCGGCTATAACCGCTTGCTGTTGCTGCTGGACGGCCTCAACGAAATGGGCGTGCACGACCGCGAGCAGCGCGTTGAGTCGATCCGCGCCTTCCTGCGGCGCTACCCGGCCCACGTCGTGATCGCCTGCCGCCAGCGGGATTACGCCGCCAATCAGTGGCGTGATGTGCTAAACCTGCCGTGCGTGACGGTCGAGCCGCTGGACGATGGACGCATCCGGCGCTTTTTGAATGTCTATCTGGAGGACGGGCGGCAGGCCCAGGCGCTGTGGCGGCAGCTTCAGCCCAAAAGCCAGGGCGACCGCCGCGCCCTGTTGGGGCTGGCCCGCAACCCCTACCTGCTGACCATCATCGCGCTCATCTATCGCGTCCAGCATGGCCTGCCGCACAACATGGCCGACCTGTTCCGGCAGATGGTGGCGGTGAGCTGGGTACATAAGTCGCACGAGCAACGGACCAACGTCGTGCCGGAGGACTGCCGGGTGGACGGCTTCACCTTTGCGCAGTTTATGCGCGCCCTGGGCGACCTGGCCTATGATATGATCGATCAGGACAGGGGGGCCAGCGTAGATGCGGCCTGGGCAAAGGCGTGCTTTCCGCCGGAGGTGCGCGTGCGCGGCGACGCCTTGCTGGCCGTCGGGGAAACGTGTAGCGTGCTCTTGCTGGACGAACAGATGAAGCAGGTGCGTTTCTTCCAGCAGTTAATGCAGGAATATTTCGCTGCCCATGCGCTAGACCATCGGCCCGGCGCGCCTGTGCTGGTGCTGGGCGAGCGCGGCTGGCTGGAAATGCCCTGGCGTGAGGCGCTGATCCTGCGGGCCGGGATGGGCGCAGCGGAGCGCGCGGCGGTGCTGGCGGCCTTCGCGGATGTGCTGACCGACATCGACGGTGTGTTGCAGCGCAGCCTGACGCCGGGCGATGCTCCTAGCGGTGTGTACGCCATGCGCCCGCTCAGCCAGACGCCCGGCTACGCAGGCGGCTATGCCTGGCCGGACCTGCGCTGGGACCTGGAAGATCAGCTCAGCAGCATTTGCGCCATCGCCGCCGAAACGCTGGGCGTGATCGGCGGGCCGGAGGCGGTGCGGGCACTGGTGAAGGCGCTGCCGCAAGCCGACCGCTGGGTACGCGAGGCGTCTTTGGCGGCGCTGCGGCAGATCGGCGACGGGCCGGTAGTTGAGGCGTTGCTGGATATTCTGCGCGAAGGCGATTCGGCCCTGACCCTGGCCGCTGCCACCGTGCTGGAACAGGTTGAAGATGGGGCGGCCATCGGGCGGGTGATCGGCGCGCTGGCCGATGCCGATGCGCAACTGCGCCGGGCCGCTGCGACCGTGCTCGGCGAGATCGGGGAAGTGGAGGCCGTCCCCGCTCTCAGCGCCGCCCTGCGCGACCCCGACCCGGCAGTGAGCGACGCCGCCCGGCAGGCCCTGGCGCGCATCGGCACACCCGACGCGCTGGATGCATTGGGGGCATAATACCCCCAAGCGGACCAAAACGTAGGGGCGACACAGGCGTCGCCCCTACGCCGGGTGCGGACCTACTCCGTCACCACCGGGTACTCGGCGGCGGTCCAGGCGCGCAGGCCGCCGCCCAGGTTGAGCACATTCTCATAGCCCAGCAGATCCAGGGCCAGCTTTACCAGCGCGCCGCGATGGCCACTGCCGCAGTAGACCACAATGGGCTGGTCCGGCGCGGGCAGCTCGGCCAGGCGCGCCACCACTTCGCGCACGGGGATATTCACCGCGCCCTCGATATAGCCCTGGGCATACTCACCCGGCTCGCGCACGTCCAGCAAGAAGGGCGCGTTCTCGGCCAGGGCGATGTTCAGGTTCTCGGCGCTGATCGTGCCGAAGCCCTGGGGTAGATTGCTCAGATATTCGTTCAGCAGGGCGAACAGCTCGGCGTCCACCTCCGGCGCTTCACCTGCTTCGACGGCGGGGACCGGCTCCGTCACCAGTGGCAGTTCAGCCGCGCGCCAGGCGTTGAGGCCGCTCGCCAGGTTGATCGTGTCGTAGCCGAGCAGGTTCAGGGCCATGCTCGCCAGCGCGCCGCGATGACCAGAGGAGCAGTAGATCACAATCCGCTGATCCATCGGCAGAGCGGCCAGGTTCTGGAGCACTTCGCGCACGGGGATGTTGATCGCGCCCTCGATGAAGCCCTCAGCATACTCATTCGGCTCGCGCACGTCCAACAGGAAGGGCGGGTTCTCGGCCAGGGCCAGGCTCAGGTCATTGGCGGTGATGGTCAGGAAGTTTTCGGGCAGGGCGCTCAGATAGCCGTCCAGCAGCGTCTCCAGGTCCGCAGCGCCCGCCTGGCCCGTCACGACCGGAAATTCGGCAGCGGTCCAGGCACGCAGACCACCGCCCAGATTGAGCACGTTCTCGTAGCCGAGCAGTTCCAGCGCCATCTTGCCCAGTGCGCCGCGATGGCCGGAAGCGCAGTAGATCACGATGGGCGTGTCCATCTCGGCGGGCAGCAGCGAGGGGTCATCCAGCAGGGTACGGATCGGGAGGTTGACCGCGCCCTCGATGAAGCCCTCGGCATACTCATTCGGCTCGCGCACGTCGATCAGGAAGGGCGGGTCTTCCAGCAGGGCGATATTCAGGTTATCGGCGCTGATCGTGCCGAAGCCTTCGGGCAGGCTGCTCAGGTAAGCATCCAGTTCTTCCAGCAGGGCCGCATCGACTTCGGGCGCTTCGCCCGCCGCCAGTTCGACCACCGGTTCGGTCACGACCGGATATTCGGCAGTGGTCCAGGCGCGCAGGCCGCCGCCCAGGTTGCGCACATTGGTATAGCCCAGCAGGTCGAGCGCCATCTTCGCCAGCGCGCCGCGATGCCCGGAGGCGCAGTAGACCACGATGGGATCGTCCAGGCCGGGCAGCGCGTCGAGGTGCTGGAGGAATTCGCGGATGGGGATGTTGACCGCGCCCTCGATGAAGCCCTCGGCGTAATCGCCCGGCTCGCGCACGTCGATCAGGAAAGGCGGGTTCTCGACCAGTTCCAGGCTCAGGTTATCGGCAGAAACCAGGCCGAAGCCTTCGGGCAGGTTATTGAGATAGTCACGGAGCATTTCCTCGGACGCCTGCGCAACGGTCATCACGCTGACCGGCGCATCCACCGCCAGCGCGGGGACGGCACCCAGGGCGAGGCTCAGCACAACCAACAGAGTCAAGAACAACTTCTTCATTGGGGAGTGTCTCCTTATGTTCGGGTGAACGGACCAACAGAACGATGGTGCGGTTCGGATTGCTTTCTCCTCCCCCGGCCCTTTATGTCAAGGACCGGGGGCAAACGACTACAAACCGGTGTCCGGTGTCGGTGTCGGTGCGGGGCCGCCTTGCGGCGTTGCAGCAGGCGCATAACCCTCCGGCAGCGGCGGCGCTGCCGGCACGATCACGCCCGCGTTGGCGGCCTGTTCTTCCGGCAGCACGCGGTCGGGCGTCAAGAAGATGGCGTTGTTGGTATGGCAGCTTTCGCAACTGGCCGTCTGCGGCGTGTTACGCTGGATATTGTGCGGCGTGGCGTAGGTCCAGGTCGGCAGATTGTCGAAGTTCGGCAGCAGGTTTTCGCCGTACAGGTCGAACAGGCCGGGCCAGGTCGGGACGTGGCGCACGGGGACGTAGCGGTAAGGTCGCTCGGCATTACGCAGCACATTGCGCCCGATATAAAAGCCCATCTCCTCGTCTTCCAGCCGGAAGTAAGGCACGTCCTCGGCAGTACGTTCCAGGTGACATGTGCTGCAATTGATATAGGCAACCGAATGGCACACCTGGCAAGATAGCAGTTCTGTGCCGTGCTCCTCGTGATAGGGATTGCCGGAACCGACGCCGACCTGGTCGGCGTGGCAGCTTTCGCAGGTGGGGCTTTGCGGCCCGTCGTAACGATGGGCGGCAGCACCGGCCTGAATGCCATTGGTCGTCTGGACGACGCCGTGCATCTCATCGCCGGTGTGGCAGTCGGTACAGATCATGCGCGCCGAACGCAGGTGCACATCAGCCGGGATGCCCTCGTGCGCGCCGGTGTATTCGTTCTTGACGCGGCTGCCGTGACAGGCGGTGCACTGGCGGGACATCGACGGCGTGCGGACGAAGGCGTGTCCTTCCACCAGCCCACCGCCCACGCTGTCCGGCTGGCTGACGTGGCAGTCGCCGCAGGTGGTGTGGCAGCTATTACAGTGATAGGACTCGCCCTCCTCGATGGCGGGATGGTTCTCCGGCACACTGCGGGCATAGAGCACCGTGTCGTAGCCGGCCAGGCTGTTGTGTAGGCTGGCGCTCTGGAAGGGCGCGATGTTAGGATGACATCTGCCGCAGGAGGCCACCGCATCCGCCGACGGATCGGCGATCAGGCCGCTGTGGGCCGTTTCCATGTCGGCGTCATCGATGCCGGCATGGCAGGTGGTGCAGGGCAGGTAGCGGTGCATATCTTCCTGCAAGGCTTCCCAGTCGATGAGCACTTTTTCCCATGCCTCCAACGGAGGCACCGATCCCCCTCAGCCGGACCCTTCGGAGGGCGCTTCGGGCGTCGCCTCTTCCACCGCCAGCGCCATGAGCAGGTCGGCGTTGGTGTGGCAGTTAATACAGTTGAAGTCGGGGATCAGGGTCGGGGTGGGGGCGAGCAGGGTCGGCTGTGCTTCGGGCGCAACAGTCGCGCCATCCGGCGACAGCGTCGCCCGGGCCTCGCCGCCGCCCGAAGGGGCAGTTTCGGTGGCCTGGAGTGCCGCGCGCGCGGCGGGCACAGGGCTGCATCCGGCTGCCAACAGCGCGGCGAACAGCGCCAGACCGAGCAAGCATACAAGGGATCGTTTCACGGGCGCGCCTTTCTCCGGCAAAGACAGTCAGCCGTTAGCAATTAGCAATCAGCAATTAGCAATCAGTTAGCAGACGCAATGTGCAAGTTTTCAGCACCAGGGACTACAAGTGTAAAGTCCACTGAAGTGGACTGCCGGCTTCGGTCTCGACCCGCATTTTTAGTCTGCTTCAGCGGACTTGGCGGACTTATTAGCCAGGGGTTCAAAACCCCTGGCGACCGGGGCAGACATAGGTGTTTTTGAAACTTGCACATGGGGTCAGCAATTAGCAATCAGCAGTTAGCCGTTAGCCGTCGGTAAGTCCGGGGGATGCATGTTGCCCAAAGGCGCATCGCGCCGATCTTGTGTCAATTTTCACGAATTATACAGCGATTCGATTATGCAACACAAGCATCCTGATAAGGATTGCTTATATAACATACTTATGGCATGTTATAAGAAATCTCAATGCAAGGCGGGTGCTGAAACTTGCTTTCGTGATGCAAAGTTTGCTACAATATTCACAAATCTAGGGAAGTGCCCCCATGCTCGATATTTACGAAATGCAAATCTTCCTGGCAGCCGCCGAGACGAGCAGTTTTTCAGAAGCAGGCCGCCGTCTTCAGCTTTCCCAGCCCGCCGTTTCGATGCAGATTCGCGCGTTGGAAAAGCGGCTGGGGGTGGAGCTATTTCACCGCGCCGGGCGGCACATCCGCCTGACCGAGGCCGGGCAGGTGCTCATCCCGCTGGCGCGCGACCTGGTCAACCGCTCGATCCACATCAAGGAGGTAATGGCTTCACTGCAAGGCGATGTGATCGGGATGCTGAAGCTGGCGTGCAGCACCACCTGCGGCAAATACGTCCTGCCGCGGCTAATCGCGCGCTTTATGGAACATCACCCCGACGTGCGTGTGACCATCGATGTGGTGCCGCGCGAGTCGGCGCTCAATCTGCTGTTGGACGGCCATTCACATCTGGCGATCACCAGCCTGCGCGAGCCGTCGCGGGAGGTGGAATACAGGCCATTTATCATCGACAAAGTGGTGTTGATCGTCCCTCCCGATCATCCCTGGGCCATGCGAGAATGGATCAGCGTGGATGAACTGCCGCAAGGCCGCTTCATCCTGCGCGAGTTTGGCTCCGGGACACAGCAGGCCGTCAGCCAGGCGTTGGCCGAACACGACCTGAGCCTGAACGCGCTGAACACGGTGATGATCCTGGGCAATTCGGAAGCGATTTTAGTAGCCGTGACCGAGCGGATCGGGGCGGCGTTCGTCTCGCGGCGGGTAGCGGCAGAGGCTATCGCGTGCGGGAAGGTGGTCGAAGTGCCCATCGCCGGGATAGATATGCAGCAACAACTCTATCTGGTCCGCTATGCCGGGCGCGCCCCGTCCAGCGCACAGGCGGCCTTCTGGGAATACGTCTATCTGCCGGAGAATCGCGCTCTGCTGACACAGCCGGCCATGCTGCCGGTGCGTTAATGATACGGAAACCTGTGTTGGCATCGCCTGAAAAACACGAGGGGGAAGCCCATGCAAAATATCTGGTTTCGCGTTCGGGGTGGACCGCTGGTCGTGCTGTTGCTGACCCTGCTGCTGGCTGCCGCCGCCGGGGTGTGGCTGGACGATTCAACTGCCGAGGCCGCGCCGCTGCGCCAGGGCGACCCGCCGCCGGGCGATCATAGTGGACAGCGGTGCTCTGAATGCCATCTGGACTTCAACGCCCTGTGGGAAAGCGGCGTGCATGCCATTGCCTACAGCCGCAGCTCCTTCCAGGAATATTGGGAAGATCGCAACCGCCCGACAAGCTGTCTGGACTGCCACACCACGCACTACCAGCCCAGCACCAATACCTACTTTGCGGAAGATGTGGTGTGCGAGGCGTGTCACGGCCTGAACCCGGCGGACCATCCCCCGGCGGAGATCACGCTGCCGCTGGAGATCGAGATGTGCGGGCGCTGTCACGAGGGCACCTTCCAGGAACTCCGTAACAGCCCGCACGCCGTCACCGACGTTGCCGGCGGCATTGTCTGCGCCACCTGCCACGATCCGCACAGCCAGCAGCTTCGTTTTCCGTCCATCGACGAACTGTGCCTGAGCTGCCACCAGACCCCGCCGCAAGACTTCGCCCACACCTCGCACCTGGGCCACGACCTGCACTGCGGCGGCTGCCATATGTACCGTGACCCAGACCTGGGGCCATGCGTCGCCAGCCTGTGCCCCACCGGCCACACGATGGCCGTCGATACGCTGGCCTGCAACGACTGTCACGAAGACCTGAACCGCCGCCTGGAAACCTTCACCGCTCTGACCGACCCGGAGCGGCTGGTGTTGGAGCGCGACAGCCTTCAGGCCCAGGTCGCCGATCTGGAAGCGCAACTGGCCGCCGTCCAGCCCGCGCCGGAACCGGAGGCGCGCGTGAACTTCATCCAGTTGACGCAAGGCTTGATCATTGGGCTGGGGGTGGGCCTCAGCCTGGCGTGGGTGCTATCACGACGCGGCAACGGGAATAACGGTAATAACAAGAAGAACGGCAACGGCCCATCGGAGGCACATCCTCCGCAGGCCGAAACGAGTAGCGAGGGACACCATGAATGACAACAACGGCATCCCCGTCCTGAGCCGCCGTGACCTGATTAAACTCCTGATCGGGTCGGGCGTATCGGTCGCCGCCGCCCTGGTCCTGGCAGACCCGCTGGACCCGCTGATGCGCCAGGTCGTCGCCGCTTTGCAACCTAAGGATGAGCACACCGAGCCGACCGGCCCACGCCATCCGCACTGGGGTATGGTGATCGATCTGAGCAAGTGCATCGGCTGCGAGTACTGCGTCTACGCCTGCCAGGCCACCAACGACGTGCCCGACGACATGCGCTGGAACATCCACCTGGTGGATCAGACGCCGACCGGCCAGACCTTCCACGTCACCCGCCCGTGTCTGCACTGCCAGCACGCGCCCTGCGTGAGTGTGTGCCCGGTCACGGCCACCTACTACCGCGAGGACGGACTGGTGATGATGGACTACGGCAAGTGTATCGGCTGTCGCTACTGCCAGGCCGCCTGTCCCTACGGCGCGCGCGTGTTCAACTGGACCGATCGCGGCGATACGCCGAACGAGCGCATCCCCGCCTGGGGCACACCGGAAGTGGAACGCCGTCCGCGCGGCGTGGTGGAAAAATGCACTTTCTGCGTCCACCGCATCGACGCCGGCTACGCGCGCCAGCTGACGCCGGGCGTCGATCCAGACGCCACCCCGGCCTGCGTGAACATCTGCCCGGTGCGGGCGCGCACCTTCGGCAACCTCAACGACCCGGATAGCGAAGTATCCCGCATCATCGCCAACACGCCGACGTTCCGTCTGCGCGAGGACCTGGGCACGGATGCCAGCGTCTACTACATTCCGCCGGAGGGGATGACGATATGACCGCCAGAGTGATCAATTTCGTCCGGCGTTCGCCGTTATACGTGCTATGGCTGCTGTTCCTGCTGGTGTTGATGGGCATCGGGGCGGTATCGGCGCTGCACGTGCTGATCAACGGCCTGGGCGTCACCAACCTGACCAACCAGCTTCCCTGGGGGCTGTGGATCACGGTCGACCTGTCGTCTATCGCGCTAGGGGCGGGGGCATTTACCCTGTCGGCGGCGGTGTACATCTTCGGCCTGCACCGCTACGAGTCCATCGCCCGCGCGGCGGTGTTCGTGGGACTGCTGGGCTACACCTCGGCCATGCTGGCCCTGGCGATGGACATTGGCCGCCCGGACCGCTTCTACCACCCGGTGTTGTACTGGAACGTGCACTCGGTGCTGTGGGAGATCACCATGTGCGTGATCTTCTATACCACCGTGCTGCTGATGGAATTCATTCCGGTGGTGATCGAGAGTACGCCGCTGCGCCGCCGCCGCATCCTGCGCCAGATCGCCCACCTGCTGCACCGCATCATGCCGGTGGTGGCGCTATTCGGCATGGGGCTGTCGCTGCTGCACCAGTCGTCGTTGGGGGCGACCTACGGCGTGCTGACGGCCCGTCCGGTGTGGTACTCGCCCAGCGCGCCGGTGCTGTTCATTCTGTCGGCGGTGGCCGCCGGACCATCGCTGACGCTGTTCGTCACGCTGCTGACCGGGATGCTGCGGCGCAAGCGCATGATCCCGCTAGATGTGCAGAACGGCGTGGCGCGTTTCATCGGCTTCGCCATCCTGGCTTACCTGTACCTCAAGGTGTGGAGTTGGGCCGCCACGAACTACTACAGCCATTCACCGGCCATCGCCGGCAGCATCGAACTGTTGAGCGAGAACACGCCCTATGGCTTTACCTTTTGGTGGTTTGAAATCCTGCTCGGCGCGCTGGTGCCGGCGGTGATCTTCCTGTGGCCGCGTCTGCGCCGCAATCCCCTGCTGCTGATGCTGGCCTCGGCGCTGGTGATCGGCGGGCTGGTGGTCTACCGCTGGAATGTGACGCTCTCCGGCTTCACCGTGCCGCTGGACTGGTCGCCGGGCGTGGCAGAGGTGTTTCCGATCAACACCTACGAACCGGCGCTGGTGGAGTGGGGCGTGGCGCTGGGGATCGTGGTCTACAGCTGGTTTTTCTTCAGCCTGGGGGCGCGCTTCCTGAATCTGTACCCACAGGCGAAGTCGCTGGACGAGATCGCGGCGGAAGAGGCCGCCGCTGCGCAGGCACACTCAGCGGCCCCACTTGTGACGCAGAAGCAAGATGCAGACCCTGCCCCACTCTCCCTAAGCGATTCACAGGCCAACAGTTTTAAGGGGTAGGACGAGCGGGTGCGCCCGAAAATGCGGCGGGTATTGGGCGAGCACGTCTGGGCCGCGTTGTACGTCTCGCGCAGCACCCGGCATCGGGTCTGCATCCGTGCGCCCGCTGCCGCCGGACTACTCAAGCGGCAGCCGGGCGCGCCTTCGGGGCGTGTCAATGCCCGGCCATATTTGCCCCGGCCTCGCTGTGAAAGATCGCCGGCTGTTCCTCGCCTTCAACATACAGGTAGCCCACCAGCCCACGTTCCAAACGGCTGAGGGCGTGATCCACCAGGATGTAGCGGCCCGGCACTTCCAGCGTAAATTCAACCATCGCCGCGCCGCCGGGCGGGACGGTCGTGGTCTGCACGTCAGTTAACGGTGATGCGGTCAGGGACGCCTGCTCGTAAACGCGGTCGAAAATCTCCCCGATTACGTGGAACGACGAGGTGGCATTCGGCCCGCCGACGCCGAAAAAGATGCGCACGGTCTCGCCCACGTTCGCCCGCAAGGCATGTGCGTCGGTCGCCAGGCCGCCCGCCGCGCCGTTGAAGACGAAATACTCCGGCTGCTCGTGTGACATCTTCTCCATGCTAAAGTCCAGGTGTCCGGTCGTGCCGAACGGCTGCTCGGTGTACAGCTCGCCCTGCATCACGTAGAATTCGCGGTCCACCGGCGGCAGGCCACCCACCGGCTCCACCAGGATCAGACCGTACATGCCGTTGGTGATGTGGTGGGCCACGCTCGTCGTGGCGCAGTGGTACACATACAGGCCGACGTTGAGCGCCCGGAAGGTAAAGGACGTTTCCTGCCCCGGATCGGTGCGTGTGTAGACCGCGCCGCCGCCGGGTCCGGTGACGGCGTGCAGGTCAATTGAGTGCGAGAAGTGGCTGTCCGCTTCGTTGTGCAGGTGCAGGTCCACCGTATCGCCCACGCGCACGCGGATCATCGGGCCGGGCACTGCGCCGCCGAAGGTGAAATAGCTGTAGGTCGTGCCGTCGGCAAGCTGCCCCACGACTTCGCGCGTGGTCAGGTCCACGCGGACGGTGGTCGCCGCCCGGTCGCCGACTGGGGGAGGCACGTCCGCCGGGTCGCGGATGATCGCAGCGCCCGTCGCGGCGGCGACCGGGGCCGGGTTGCCCACGCGCAGCAGGCCGAACATGCCCGCCTGGCGGTGGCCGGGCAGTGAGCAATAGTAGACGTATTCGCCCTCCTGCTCAACGGCAAAGATCACTTCCTGGCGGTCGTCCCGCTGCTGTAACTGGGGCGTCTGGACGCCGAATTCATCGATGGTGAAGTCGTGCACGATGCCGTCGCCGTTGATCACGGTGATCTTCACCACATCGCCCGGATCGGCAGCGAGGGTCGGGTTGACCTGATTATCGATCTCGCCACCCATGCCGACGAAGACCAGCCCGCCGTAGCTGCCGCCCGTCACCAGGGTGTATTCGACGGTCGGATTCTGGGCCGTCGGCACGGTCTGACCGACAGCGCCGGGCGCAACGCCGACACCAGCTGCCTGAGGCCGATACAGTGGAGACGCCGCCGGATACGCCGGGACACCGCACGCCGTCAGCAGGCTTATCCCAACCAAAACGACCACCAACATCAGCAAACGGGGCTTTTTTTCCATGCTGTTTTTCCTTCCACCCGTTATTTTGAGGCATCGTCAGCAAAGACGATCAGATAGGGCAGTTCGATGGCGCCGACGGGACACACATCCTCACAGGCAGCACAGTAGATGCAGGCAGCAGGACTAAGCAGGGCAGCCTTACCCGCACGCCGACCGAGCGCGCCGGTTGGGCAGCGGGGGATGCAATCGCCGCAGCCGGTACAGCGATTCGGGTCCAGGCGCGGCAGCCAGGAGGTATCGTGAGCATCCATCGGCCCAGCCTTATGTAGCGCGATTAGTCTCAGTATAGGAAAACGGGGCCGCGCGGGACTTGATCTGGATCAAGCAGCGCGGGTACTCACAACAGCGCGATTGCCCGCAGCAGGTCTTCCCGGACAATGACGATGTGGTGGCGGTCGAAGCGGATCGCGCCGGCTGCTTCCAGCGCACGCAGTGCCCGGCTGATCGATTCAGGCGTGGTGGCAAGATGGGCGGCGATGGCTGCGCGCGTGACGCCGGGGCTGCTGAGAGCAGGGTCTCGCGCCTGGGCCAACAGAAAGCGTGCCAGCCGCGTCACCACCGGATGTAACGCCAGGTCCTCGATCTGGCTCACCAGCGTGCGCACCCGCCCGGTGAGGAAGCGGATCGCACCTATTGCCAGGGCGGGGTCGGCGCGCAGGGCGCCCGCCAGCGCCATAGGGGAAAGAGTCCATACAACAGCTTGGTCGAGGGCAGCCGCGCTGGCCGGGTTGGGGCCGCCGTCCAGCGCGGCAATGTCATTGAACGAGCTGCCGGAACCGAGCAGGTGAATGATGTGCTCTACCCCATTGGGGCTGAGCTTGTAGACCTTGATGTGCCCACTTTCAATGACCCACAGGCCCGCCGACGGCTCGCCCTCCAGAAAGACGATCTCCCCGGCCTCTAGCGTCCGCCGGACGGCCTGCCGCGCAAGTGTTGCCAGGCAGGGGGATTCTGTTTCGATAAAGTACGGCAGGTGGCGCAACAGGTGGAACGGCGGCGAAAGGGGTTCGGGAGATTCCGGGCACGGCAGCAGCGCGTTCATCGGCAAGCAGCTTAAACAGACTCTGAGGCAGGGAACGTGGATGTGGGGACGATTTTATCAGAAATTCGCATTCGTTGGCTGGATGCATTGTCGCAGGACACGGAACGGACGCGCCGACGGACCCGACACATCACCAGAAGGGTGCTCAGGACCGTCGGCGGCTCACGTGCGGCCAGGCTGTTGGGGGCAGTCTGGTCAACCACGACGAGGAAAAGAACTGGACTTGCTTCCCCTCTCCTTGAGAGAGAAAAGGAGCAGGGGATGAGGGCTGAAGCCGACGCTACAACTACTTACAGCGCTTATGCCCCTTCGCCCAGACGGCGTTCCTTGCCGGCGAGCAGGCGTTCGATGTTGCTGCGGTGGCGGAAGGTGACGATCAACCCGGTCAGCACCACGTAGATCGCGTAGACCGAAGCCATCTGCCCCTGCCCGCTGAGAATAAGCACCCACAGCGCCCCGACCGCGATGGCACACAGCACGCCCAACGACACATAGCGCGTCAGGGCGATGATGCCGGCGAATGTCAGGGCCACGCCGGCCACGACATAGCCGGGCACCATCATCAAGAAAGCTCCCCACCAGGTCGCCGCACCTTTGCCGCCTTGTAGACGCCCGGTCAACAATGCAGCAAAGAAGGACCAGTTGTGGCCTACAATGACGATCAGGCCGCCGATCACATTGCCCCATACGCCCCATCCCGGATGGGGGTAGAGCAATGCACGGGCGATCAGCACGGCGAGCACGCCCTTGAGGATGTCGATCATCCACACCAGCGCGCCCCACTTGACCCCCAGGACGCGGAAGGTATTCGCCGCGCCCATGTTGCCGCTGCCAGCCTCGAAGATGTTGATGTTGTTCAGCCGGCCCGCCAGGTAAGCTGTCGGAAAAGAGCCGATGAGGTAGCTCACAACGGTGATCAGCAACAGGTTTTCCAGTGGCGGCATGGGAGGGTGTTATCCTTTCAGGAAAGGCTACCACTAAACTGAGGACAAGTCGCTCAAACACACAAACACGGAACACGAAAAAACGTTGCTGGTTCTCACCGAATACTCATCCTTCCTTGATGTTTTGCGCCCGGCCTCGGTTATTTTCACCAAAGTCTGTTGCTGTCTCCGGCCGAGCGAGTACAATCACGCGGCGGCAACCGGAACAGGATAACAGCGATGAAACAGCTTTTTGTACGTAGGACAAAGCGAACGGCCCAACCGGCAGGTTGCCGGCGCGGGGTTGCGCCGACCATCTGGCTCGCCCTGGGGCTGCTGTTGGCTGCGTGCGGCGGACCGGGTGAAGCCGTCGTCATCCCGACGGCGGCCGCGCTGCCGACGATCACGCCGACCGAGACGCCGCTCCCGACTGAGACGTCGCTCCCGCCGACGCCCACGCCGCCCCCGACCTCGACCGAGACGGCCACGCCGACGCCGACCCTGACGCCGACGACCGCCGTCCCGACGGCGCTGCCGTCCGCCACGCTCACCTGGACGCCCGCGCCGACCAGCACCTCGATCCCATACCTGACGCCGACGCCGTTCCCCTACACGCCGCCGCCGGGCGGTCAGCCGGTCGTCGGTCCGGCGGGCGCTGCGGCCAGCCAGCCCGCGCCGAGGGACGCCGCCGGAAACTGTCTGTACGCCTGGTTCTTCGCGTCGCAAACGCCGCCTTACTGCCCGGCCACGCCGCCGCTGCGCGGCCAGGTGGCTCACCTGGCCTTTGAGACCGGCATGATGTTCTGGTTCGCCGTCGATCCGGCGATCTACGTGCTGTACTACGACTCGCAGGCCCCGCGCTGGCAGCGTTACGTGGATACCTGGCGCGAAGGGATGCCCGAACGCGACCCGCTGATCGCCGGGCCGCAGGGCCTCTGGCAGCAGCCGCGCCGGGGGTTCGGCCAGACCTGGCGCGATAACCCGATGGTGCGCACACGCCTGGGCTGGGCGTTGCACGAGTGGGAGACGCAGTACGACGGCGTTGTCCAACAGGCCGGGACTGAGGGCGGTGGCGCGATCTACGTCCTCGGCCCAGACGGGCGCGGCTACCGGCTCTACGGCGACCAGACGGGCTGGGAAATCTTCACGCCGTGAGGCTGACGGCGCAGGTCCTATAGATACAACGGGCGCGGCGGGATTATAATAGGCATAACACGTGCGGGGTTCTGCGGGGTAGGAGCAGTGCCATGACGATGAACGATCCATCTAACCTGTTCGACGACGAAGACCTGGCCCTGCCGCGCGGTCCCAAGCAGGCGGGCCAGGAATTCATCGCGCACGTGCACGCCAAGATGAACCGGCTCGTGGCCGAGTTTGCGGCAGGCGCGATCAACCGGACCCAGTTCCACCACCTGTATGACCGCTACCAGCGCCAGATCATGACCGTCGCGCAGATGATCACCGAGTCCGATCCCAGCGCCTGGCGCGACGCCATTAAGGAAAGCGAAGACACCGTTAGCGTGCGCAAGCGCCTGACCGCCAAAGCCATCGGCATGAGTATCTATGACAATGAGAGCGGCGTGCCTATCGAGACGTTGGGCGAGTTCGCCGTCGATCCGGTATTGATCGTGCCCATGCTCAGCAGTTACCGCTCGGCGACGGCAGAGATCTTCCGCGCGGGGATGCGCAGCACGGAGATGGAAAACGGCAACTGGCTGTGTTTTGTGCCCGGCAATTACACGACCCTGATCGCGCTCTTTTCCCTGGAACCGTCGGAAAACCAGCTCAGCACCATTGAGCGAATGCACAAGGACTTCGAGATCGCCAACCGCACTGCCCTGGAACAGCGCAACTTCAACCCGGAATCGATGGCCTTTCCGTTTCTCTCGTTCGTGCGCAAGGCGCGCGCGGGCGGCTCGCACGACGCCACCCTGCCCCGTCCGCCCCTGGACTGACCCGCCGGGTGCAGCCCGGAGACCTGCTTTAGCTTCGTGAGAGCGGCAGCAGCTTTACCCCAGGGCCGCGCTGACCGTCCCTGGGGTCTGGGGATGATCAGAGGCCGATCCAGCGCATGTCGGCGTAGCGGGCGCCGAGCGGTCTGGCAAGGCGATCCAGGCGGGCCAGATCGTCCGCCGTCAGGGAGATGTCGGCGGCGGCGACGTTCTCTTCCAGGTATTTCCGCCGCCGTGTGCCGGGGATGGGGATCACATCCTCGCCCTGCGCCAGCGTCCAGGCCAGGGCCAGCTGCGCCGGGGTGATGCCCTTCTCGGCGGCGATAGCCTTCACTTCCTCGACAATCGTCCGGTTAGTCTGCCAGTTCTGTGCCTGGAACAGCGGCACCGAGCGCCGGAAATCGTCTGCCGCCAGGTCGTCCACGCTATTGATCTTGCCCGTCAGAAAGCCGCGCCCCAGCGGGCTGTAGGCCACGAAGGCGATGTTCAATTCGCGGCAGGTCGGCAGGATGTCGGCTTCCACGTCGCGGACCCACAGCGAGTACTCGGTTTGCAGGGCCGTGATGGGGTGGACGGCGTGGGCGCGCCGGATGGTGGCGGCCCCCGCCTCCGAGAGGCCCAGGTAGCGCACTTTGCCCGCCTGCACCAGATCGGCCATCGCGCCGACCGTGTCTTCAATCGGCGTCTGCGGATCGACGCGGTGCTGGTAGTACAGGTCGATGCAGTCGATGCCCAGGCGTTGCAGGCTGGCATCGCACGCTTTTTTGACGTACTCCGGCCTGCCGTTGATTCCCCGACCTTCCCCGGTGTCGGGATCGCGCACGAAGGCGAACTTGGTGGCGATAATCACCCGGTCGCGCAGGCCGCTATCGACCAGGGCTTTCTTGAGCAGGCGCTCGTTGTGGCCGTTGCCGTAGAGGTCCGATGTGTCGAGGAAATTCACGCCCAGGTCGAGCGCGCGGTGCAGCGTGGCAATCGACTCGGCCTCGTCGGATGGGCCGTAGAACTCGGACATGCCCATGCAGCCTAACCCGATCTGCGCGACGTGCAGATCGCTACCGCCAAGACGGACGTGTTTCACGGTTGTTGCTCCTTCTCAAGGGCGTGTGAGCGGCTTTCGTAATACTGCCGATACCACGCGATCTTCTTCTTGATGGCCGCCAGGTTCTGCTCCAATTCGGCCAACTGGTTCTCGATAGCGCACTGATGCGCTTCGAGCAGGGCGATCCGGTCGGCGATGGTGGCGTCGCCGCCGTGCATCAGCCGGACGTATTCCTGCATCCGCCGGATGGGCATCCCGGTGCCGCGCAGACACTTGAGGAAGCCTACCAGTTGCAGGTTATGTTCGGCGTAGCGACGGTGCCCGCTGGATGGGTCACGCTCAACCGAGTCGAGCAGACCCACGCGCTCGTAGTAGCGCAGGGTATGTTCACTCAAGCCGGTCTGCGCGGCCATCTGCTGAATGGTGAGGGTGCCTGGCTGGTTCATCATGCCTCCAACATACATCTTTGAGCGCGCTCGAAGTCAAGCGGAAACATCCCCTGGGTGTATCTCACGTTGGGGGCGAACATCACGCCGCCGCAGCCCGCGCTGGGGAATGAATTCCCCGGCTACACATGTCAAGTTCACTCAAGTAGCCTGGGGCAGCCCGGCCCGGCAGACGGTCTTCAGTCCGCTTGAGCGGACTTTGCGACCGTAGCCCGGCATTTCAATGCCGGGCGCATCCCAAAGTTGAGATACACCCCACCCCCTTTTTTCCGTGTGTCGAGCAAGCGAACGGGAACAAGGGCGATTCCACACACCTTGTGTCGGCTGATCGCTATCGGCGCCGCCGCCGGTTCCACACGACGAAACCGGTCAGCAGCACTAGGCCCGGCAGCACGATCACCACGCCGACGAAGATGTTGTTCAGCGTGTAATCCGGCAGGGCCAGCGGCATCCGTGTCAGGTCCGACACGATCTCGATCTCCACTTCCTCGCTGAAGTAGGTCAGCCAGCCGACGGCCTGGTCGAAGAAGATCAGGTTGCCGGAATAGCCCGCCGGCTCGTTGCGCAACCAGTCGGCGTCGCCGGTCAGCAGCACGCGCGCGCCGCTTTCGGTGTGCTCGGCCACTGCGGCCAGTCCTAATCGACCGGAGGGGTCGGCGGCGTCGCGGGCGTAGGTTCCATCAGACCACAATGCCCGCAGGTCGGTCTCGGCGTAGGCACTCTCGGATGTGAAGACGATGGCCGCGCGGCCCACGTTCGTCAGCGTTTCCGGCTGGTTCTCGTAGGGCACGGCCTCCACCGGGCGGCTGCCCAGGAACACCACCGACAGCGTGTCGCCCAGGTTCTCCGTGATCGGGTGGTAGGCCAGAATCGGACTGACGACATTCAAGGCGCTCTGGAAGCTGCTGGCTTCGTCCACCACCACCGCGTCGAGCACGCGCAGGCCGAAATGCGCTTCCAGGTAGACGCGCAGGGGATCGCCCGCGTCGTAGAAGGTGGCGTCTGACTGCGGTTGTTCGGCGGCGACGAGCAGGTTGCCGCCCCGCTCCAGGTAAGCCGCAACGGCGTCGGCCTCGGCCTGGGTAAAGCGCCGCTGCGCCCCGGCGACGATCACCGCGTCGGCGTCGTCGGGGATACCGCTGCTGCCAAGCTGCGCCAGGTCCAGCATATCCGTCTGGATGCCTGCCTGCGGCAGATGAGCATACAGGCCCGAAAGCCCCTGCCGCGAGGTATCCTGCGAGGCGATCTCACCGTGCCCGGTGGTGAAATAGACCTTGTACTGCCCTGCCGCCAGCAGCCGCAGCAGCGCGTTGGCGACTGCCCGCTCCTGGGCGTCGCTCAGGTCGATTGGCTCGATGCGCGTCAGGTCCGGGCCGTCCGTGATCGGATCGACAAAGGTCAGCACCGCCACGCCATCGCCCTGCACGCCGAAGCGGTCGGCCTGCTCCGGCTGAAGCACCGGGTCGATGTACACCACCCGCACACGCCCGCCCGACTCGGCCTCGAACAGGCGGAAGATCACGCCGTCCGTCTCGCGCTGCGCCAGCGAGGCGCTGGAATAGAAGCCGGTGATCTGCACCGGGCGGTCCAGCGCGGCCAGCAGGTCGCGGGTCTGGGGGCCGAGGGTGAAGTTCTGGGAAAGCGTCATGTCCAGCACGAGGCCCTGCCCAGCCACCCAGCCGTAGATCAGCAACACCACGCCGATAAAGATGCACGTCCCTAATAGGCTGCCACCGCCGTAGCGCGCCTGCCGCCCGGCGATCCAGTCACGGAAGTCCTCCGGCGCGAGAGCGATCCACAGGGCGATCCCGGCCATGCCCACGATCAGTGCCGCCAGTCCCAGCGGCGTCACTTCGCCCTGCAAGGCGACCAGCGCTGCCGTGACCACCAGGGCCGCACCGCCCACGATGCTTGCTACCCGCCCGATCTGCCCCCGCGTGAGGGCAATGGATTCCCTCATCCGCACCTCGCTGCCCACTCAGCCGCGCCAGCGCCGCGCCGCGACGATCTGCGTCGTAATGTACAGCATCACCGCGATCAACCCGGCGAAGAACGCCATATCCTCCGGGCGGATCACGCCGATCAGGAACGATTCGGCGTAATGGCCCGGCAGGCTCAGCGCCCGCACGAAGCGCGCCGCCTCCACGCTGATCCCCTCGAAGATCGTCCCGACCGAGTTGCCCAGCCACAGCAGGAACAGCGCCGCCATGCTCAGGAAGCCGGCCACGATCTGATTCTCCGTGAGGGCCGAGAAGAGCATCCCCACACCGATCACGCTGCCGCCGTATAGCCACACGCCGATATACCCGGCGATAATGGCGCCGAAGTCGGGCGTGCTGTTGGCAATCAGCACTATCGGATAGACCAGCGTCAGGGCCAGGATCAGGCTGTAGTAGGCCCAGGCGCCCAGGAACTTGCCCAGCACCACGTCGCCGTCGCGGATGGGCAGGGTCAGCAGCAGTTCAATCGTCCCTTCGCGGCTCTCTTCGGCGAACAGGCGCATGGTCAGCAAGGGGGCGAAGAAGATCATGGCGAAGGCCAGGAACGACAGCACCACCGTGCCGTCTGGCGGCAGGTAGCCGTTGCGCGCCCGCAGGTCCGAGCTAAAAACCATGCCCGCCAGGAACAGGATGGCGAACGCCACCAGGTAGGCAATGGGCGACGTGAAATACTGGCGGATCTCGCGCTTGAAGATGACCCAAACGCCGTGCAATGCGCCCTCCTATCGCAACCTGGGCGCGCGCCGCCCCGAAGACACCGCCGGAAGCTGCGCGGTCGTGAGTTCCAAAAAGATGTCTTCCAGCGTCATGGCCCAGGGGCGCAATTCGATCAGCCGCCCGCCCGCACTCATCACGGCGGCGGCGATGTCGGCCCGCGCGTCCCGGTTGGCCGCCATACGTACCAGATAGCCATCGCCTTCGGGTGTTACCTCTTCCACGCCGACAACGCGCCGCACCGCTTCCACGATCTTCTCACTGCCCTGGCGGGTCGCCAGCCGCAAGTAGACGCGCCCGCCGCGTCCCAGGTCGTCGCGCAGGGTTTGCGGTGCGCCTTCCGCCACGATGCGCCCCTGCTCGATGATCAGCACCCGGTCGCAGACCTGCTCGGCCTCCGACAGGATGTGTGTGCTGAACATGACGGTATGATGCCGGCCCAGCTCGCGCACCAACTGCCGCACCTCAATCACCTGATGCGGGTCGAGGCCGATGGTCGGTTCGTCGAGGATCAGCACTTCGGGGCTGTGGATGATCGCCTGGGCCAGGCCTAAGCGCTGGCGCATCCCTTTGGAGAGATTGCGGATCAGGCTGTCGGCGCGCTCCTCCAGCCCGACGCGCTCCAGCGCCGCGCGGACCTTCTCGCGGCGGTGGGGCAGGCGGCGCAGGTCGGCCACGAAGTCCAGGTAGCCGCGCGCGGTCATATCGGGGTAAAGGGGCACAGTCTCCGGCAGGTAGCCGGTGTGCCTGCGCGCCTCGATGGAGTCCTCGAACACGTCCCACCCGGCGACCTTCGCCTGCCCGGACGTGGGCGGCATGTAGCCGGTCAGGATGCGCATGGTGGTGGTCTTGCCGGCGCCGTTGGGGCCGAGGAAGCCCAGTACTTCGCCGGGGCGCGCCGCGAAGCTGATGTCATCGACGGCGGTGAAGCTGCCGTAGCGTTTGGTGAGGTGTTGTACGTCGATCATAGCCTTATTGTAGCCCTCCCCGGCGCGTGGGCAAAAGCGCACATGGCGGATTTCAGATTTACGGCGATAAATCCTTTCACCGCAAAGTTCGCAGAGGATTCATGTGGTTTCTTTGCGTCCTTTGCGATCTTTGCGGTGAACCGGTTTCACATTCGTGACGCCAGATATTCCTGCCCGCCCTAATGCTCCACGAGGAAGGTAGCCTGAGCACGCTGGTCGTCGGTGGTCACTTCGCCCACGCGCAGAAAGAAGCTAGGACGGCGCAGCCCGATATACTGGCCAGTCAGGCTGTACGACTCGAACGAGACGCCGCTTGCATCGGCCAGCCCCGGCCTGAGCCACCACGTCGCATCCGCCGCGAAGGTCGCCGAGCCGTCGTCGGCGGCCAGGAAGACCCCGTTACTGCGGCGCAGCAGGTAAAAGCCGGGGAAGTTCGAGGCCTGAATAGATACCGCCTCTGGGTTGGCCAGGCCGGGCACGACCAGGAATTCGGAATCGGCGCGGGGCGTCACGTTGCGGTCGATCCAGGCCTGGAAGGACGTGTGGCGGATGTAGCGTTCGTTATAGGCGTAGTTGCGGTAGCGCGTCACGTCCGGGGGCAGCATGGCTGGGAGCGGGTCTTCGCCGTCGTCGCCGGACGGGTTAGGAATCGCCGTCTCCACCGAGACCGGGACGCCCAAATTGGGCGTGCCGTCGGCGTTCCAGGTGATGGGTTGGGCGCGCGTGGTGCGCCTGCCGTTACAGCCGCCCTCCGGCGAGTCGTTGGCGTGGTAGACGATCCAGGTCTCGGTGCCGTCGGGCGAGGTGAAGAAGCCGTTGTGCCCCGGCCCGAAGACGCCGTTTTCGTCCGACCGCGCGAAAACCGGGGTAGGGTTCTTGACCCACGAGTCGGGGCTGAGCGGGTCGCCGCCGCTGTAGGTCAGCATCCCCAACTGGTAATCCGCCGTGTTGCACGAGCTGGCGGAGTAGATGATGAAGGTATCGCCGTCGTGTTGCAGCGCGACCGGTCCCTCGTTCACGTTCCCGCCGATCCGTTCCCAGGGGTAGGTGGGGGTCGAGATGAGCACGCGCGGGCCGCTGATGGTCCAGGGGTTGCTCATCGGCGCGATGAAGAGCGATTGATCCGGGCCGACCCACGACGAAAACAGAAAGTACAACGCGCCGTCCAACTCAAGCACGCTGCCGTCGATGGCCCAGCCGTCATTCGCAGGGTCGAAGAGCCGCGCCTTGTAGGTGTACGGCCCCAGCGGGTCGGTTCCGGTGCTTTCCAGCACATGGGTATGCTGGTTGTCGTAAGTGCCGGCCGTGCCGGCGGTGTAATAGAAATACCAGCGCGGGCCGTTCGGTCCGTCCAGCAGGCGGAACTCCGGCGCCCACATATTGCAGCAGCGCGAGGGATCGGTTTCAAAGTAAATGCGCTGTGGGGGAGCGGTCTTCAGCCCGGCGAGGGTAGGGGAGCGCCGCATGGTCAATTCCGAGGTCCAGGTGGTGGCGGCGAGGTAGTAGTTGCCGTCGTAGTACGTCAGCCAGGGATCGGCCCCGCCGAGCGCGTTCAGCGGGTTACGAAAGGTCCCCGACTGTGCAGGGACGGGTCCGGCGGGCGCGAGGATCAGAACGGCCAGCAGCATCAGCGCCGTCAGCCGCCAATAGACCTGCAAAGATCGGTGGCGTGTGGAAGGAGTAGGCATGGCGTCTCCTGAGTCGCTTCTGGAACCGGCCCGAAGTATGCCACACCTCGCTTTTCCGTCCAAAGCCGGGGCCGGTTCACCGCAAAGATCGCAAAGGGCGCAAAGGGTTTTGAGGATTCGTGGTGTTCTTCGCGTCCTTTGCGGTGCAAAAGAAGGCTTGTGTGCGGCGGCGAAGGCGATTATACTAAAACAAATGTTCTTTTCTTCACTAAAGGATGTCCCCTCATGCCCGAATTACCCGACCTGGTGATCCTGGCCCGCAGCATGGACCAGGCGCTGCAAGCGCGCACCATCGCCGCCACTGTCGTTAACCAACCCAAGAGCCTCAACCTCCCACCGGAGGAATTCACCCGCGCCGTGACCGGGCGGACCTTCCGGCAGGTGCGGCAGCGCGGCAAGTGGGCGCTGGCCGACCTGGACCGCGACTGGATGATCGCCTTCAACTTAGGCATGGGCGGCGAACTCCGGCTGCACGGCGCGGATGAGACGCCCGACCCCAGGCGCGAACGTGTGACCTTCCGCCTGGACGACGGGCGGCAGCTTTGGGCGCACTTCTGGTGGTTCGGGATGGTGCACGTCGTGCCGCTGAGCCAACTGGAAGCGCATCCGCAGATCGGCAAGCTCGGCCCGGAGCCGCTGGCGGATGACTTTACGGCGGAGCGGCTGGCCAGGATGCTGGCCGGCAGGCGCGGCGCGATCAAAAAGTATCTGCTGGATCAGAGCTTCGTGGCCGGGATCGGCAACGTGTACATTCAGGAGATGCTGTGGCGTGCGCGGCTGCATCCGCTCCGCCCGGCGAACACGCTCACCCCGGCGGACGTGGAGCGGCTGTACACGGCCATGCGCGAAACGCTGGAAAAAGGCATCCGGTGGAACGGCGGCCCCGGCGAACAGGACGTGTGGGGCAATCCGGGCAGGTACCACGAGCACTTCTTCGACACGTTCGGCGAGGGCAAGCCCTGCCCGGCCTGCGGCGCGACGATCCAGGCGATTCGGGTCGGCTCGACCGGCAGCCTGATCTGTCCGCAGTGCCAGGCGTGGCCGCTGTAAGCTCGCCCCGCGTCCTGATTGTCCCCGGCCCATCGCCTGGGGCGTGTTATGAATTCCGGCACGTTCGCCGGGGAATGCATTCCCCGGCTACAGGTATAAAGTCCACTGAAGTGGACTCGGAAGCCTCCCTGCTGGACCCGCTTTCAGTCCGCTTCAGCGGACTTTTCTTGCGTAGCCGGGGACTTGAGTCCCCGGTATTCCTCGAAGCGTTCATCACACGCTCTAGCCGTACACCGCCGGGTTGACGCAGTGGGGCAGCCGCTCCCCGCGCAGCCCGGCCAGCAGGTTCGCCGCCGCCATCGTCGCCATCTTGGTGCGGGTGGCCACGCTAGCGCTGGCGATATGCGGCGCGATCAGGCAGTTGTCCAGGGTCAGCAGCGGGCTATCCGGCGGGATCGGCTCCGGCTCGGTCACGTCGAGCGCGGCGGCGGCGATTTGCCCGGCTGCGAGGGCGTGATAGAGCGCCTCTGGGTCCACCACCGTCCCGCGCGCCGTGTTGATCAGGATGGCGGTCGGCTTCATCAGGCCGAGTTCGCGCGCGCCGATCAGGTGGTGGGTCTGCGGCGTGGCGGGCACATGCAGGCTGACGAAATCGGCTTCGGCCAGCAGATCGTCCAGACCGCGCGGCCGCGCGCCGAACTGTCTTTGTGCCTCGACGGGGTCCATACCGGGATCGTGGAACAGGATGCGCATGGCAAAGCCGCCGGCGCGCCGCGCCACCGCCTGCCCGATCCGTCCCAGGCCGACGATGCCGAGCGTTGCGCCGTGCACGTCCTGGCCGAGCAGCAGAGTCGGCCCCCAGGTACGCCACCTGCCCGCCTGCACAAAGCGCGCCCCTTCGACCACGCGCCGGGCCGCCGCCATCAGCAGGGCGAAGGCAAAATCGGCGGTGGTTTCGGTCAGCACACCGGGCGTGTTGCCGACCGGCAGGCCGCGCGCGGTGGCGGCGGCAATATCGATGTTGTCGAAGCCGACGGCGTAGTTGCTGATCACCTTGAGGCGGGGCGCGGCGTCTAGCAGGGCCGCGTCGATCCGGTCGGTGAGCAGGCAGAGCAGCCCTTCGGCCTGGGCTGCTTCGCGCAGCAGCACGTCGCGCGGCGGGGGAAGCTCGCCTTCCCACACCGTCATGTCGCAGGACTCGCGCAGCATCGCCAAGCCGGCGTCGGGGATCGGGCGCGTAACGTAGACTTTGGGCCGGGACATGTTTTCCTCCGCTATGGTGGTATCCGGCGCCGGGGACTGAAGTCCCCGGCTGAGAAGGACAAGCCCTCCGGGCTAAGCCCATCTCAGCCCGGAGGGCTTATCCTTTTAGCCCCGGAGTGAACTCCGGGGCGACCTTTACAGTCAATCCACCGGCTCCTTGAAGTCGTAAATGCCGTCGCGTCTGGCCCAGCGCAGGCCGTCGTTCCGGCAGGTGAACACATCGTCTTCCCCGACCGTCAGGTCGCCGCCGCACATCGGGCAGCGGAAGGCCAGCGGCGCGCGCACGGGGTCCGGGCCGCTGCCATCGGCGCGGTTCAGCGTGAAGACGCTCGGCGAGATCAGCGGGACATAGGGCTGGAGCGCCCCATCCAGCGTCGCCAGCAAGCCCGCCGGGACGATCCGCTTGAGCAGGCCCAGTCGGAAAGTCGAGACGGCCAGCCGCCGCGTTGTTACGAAGCCCGCCGCGCGCAGCGCCGCCTGTACATAGGCCGGGTGAAAGTCGAAGTTCAGCGCCACAAACTCCACCGGCTCCGGCGTGTAGGGACTCCACGCCTGCCGCCGCAGGGCGTAGCGCAGCATGGCCTTGAGATTGCGCTTGTTGGCATATTCCAGCACGAAGGCCGCCCCCGGCGCGAGCGCCCGCCGGATGCTGCCCAGTGCGGCGGCGGGATCGGCCATGTGGTGAAAGACGCGGATCATCGTGGCCGCGTCGAACGCCCCCGGCGCGAACGGCAGGCGATACACATCCGCCGCGACGTAGGTATAGCGCCCGTCGCCGTCGCCCAGCCGCGCACGCGCGGCAGCCAGCATCGTGCGCGAGTAGTCCAACAGCACGACCTGTTCAAACGCGAGCAGTTCACCCGTCAGGCGACCAAAGCCCGCCCCGATCTCCAGCACACGTCCGCCGCAGGGGGGTAGCAGCCGCCGCAGCGCGATCCGCTCGGCGCGGTCCTCGTAGGTGCGATCCCGGCCCTGCCAGAAGTCCTGCTCGTAGCGCGACCCTTCGTAGTCGCAAACCGGGGGGGAGAGGCGTTCGGTCATGGGATGTCGCCGTCCTGGGCGGCGGGATAAGCGGACTGCCTCATTTTTGTACCATTCCTCCGGCAAAACCGCCACGCCGGGATATACTGTGCAAAATCCACTTCCCCGGAGGCAAACACCATGACCCTCTTCTCCCGCACCGGCATCGTCCCGGTGGATGCAACCCACAGTCCCGCCGCCGCGTGGCAGCCGCTGACACACAGCCGCGTCACGATCACCGGCGGGCTGTGGGCCGAACGGCAGGCAATCAACCGCGCCGTCAGCCTGCGGCACGGCTACCGGATGCTGGAACAATCCGGCAATTTCCACGATCTGCGGCTGGCAGCAGGACAGGCCCAGGGGGAGTTTCGCGGGCCGCTGTTTATGGACTCGGACATGTACAAGTGGCTGGAAGCGGTCGGCTGGGAACTCGGCAGCGGCCCGGACGCCGAATTGCAGGGTATGGCCGACGAAGCCATCCGGCTGATCGCGGCGGCGCAGACGCCCGAAGGCTACCTGAACAGCTACTACCAGGTGGTGGAACCCGAACGGCGCTGGGCCAACCTGGAAATGGGCCACGAGCTGTACTGCGCCGGGCACCTCATCCAGGCGGCGGTGGCGTTCGCGCGGGCGGTGGAAGATACCCGGCTATTGGACGTGGCGCGGCGCTTCGCCGACTACATCGACGCCACCTTCCGGCAGGCCGGGCGGCCCGGCGCGCCGGGGCATCCGGAGATCGAGATGGCGCTGGTGGAGCTTTATCGGCTGACCGGCACGGAACGCTATTTGCAGCTTGCGCGCTACTTTGTGGACCAGCGCGGACACGGCCTGTTCGGGCACGGCTGGCCCTTCAACCCGACCTACTTCCAGGACCGCGTGCCCGTCCGGGAGACGCAGGTCGTCGAGGGGCACGCCGTCCGCCAGCTTTACCTGACCAGCGGCGTGACCGACCTGTACCTGGAAACGGGCGAGCAGGCGCTCTGGGAAGTGCTGGCGCGCCAGTGGGCCGATATGACCACGCGCAAGCTGTATCTCACGGGCGGGGTGGGCGCGCGCTACGAGGGCGAGGCGTTCGGGGACGTCTACGAACTGCCCAACGACCGCGCCTACACCGAAACCTGCGCCGCCATCGCCAGCATCCTGTGGAACTGGCGGCTGCTGCTGGCCGGGCGCAGCGCGGCTTATGCCGACCTGATCGAGCGCACGCTCTACAACGGCTTCCTGAGCGGCGTATCGCTGGACGGCACCGGCTATTTCTACATCAACCCGCTGCTCAGCCGGGGCGGCATCACCCGCCCGCAGTGGCACGGCTGCGCCTGCTGCCCGCCCAACGCCATGCGCCTGCTCGCCTCGCTGGGCCATTATCTCGCCACGCGCAGCGCGAACGGGCTGCAAGTGCACCAGTACGCCCCGGCGCGCATCGAAACCGCCCTGGAACAGGGCGGGCGCGTGACGCTGCGCATGGAAACGGATTATCCCTGGGATGGGGCGGTGCAGATCACGGTCGAAGAGGCCGACGGCTCGCCCTGGACGCTGGCCCTGCGCGTGCCGGGCTGGTGCGAGGGCGCGTCTCTGCGGGTGGACGGAGAGGCGGCCCTCAGCCCGCAGAGCGAGGAGGGCTATCTTATCGTCGAGCGGGCCTGGCAGCGCGGCGACGTGGTGAGGCTGGACCTGCCGATGGCCCCCCGGCTGACCGAGGCGCACCCCTACGTAGACGCGACGCGGGGCAGCGTCGCCATCGAATACGGGCCGCTGGTCTACTGCCTGGAAGACGCCGATCAGGCGGCAGGCGTGAGCGCGCTGGACGTGGAAATCGATCCGCGTGCGCCGCTGCGCGCCGTCCGGCGGGATGACCTGCTCGGTGGAATCGTCGCGGTCGAGGCCGCTGGATATGCCACCGACACCGGACCGCTGGCAGAAAGGCTCTACGCACCCTACGGCACAACGGCGGGCCTGGCGCGCCGCGCGGTGCAGCTGGTGGCCGTGCCCTATGCGCTGTGGGCCAACCGGGGCGGCGGCGCGATGCGGGTGTGGATTCCGGCGGCGCAGCGCCGGTAATAGAGCCTGTCCTTGTGGAGTGTCCCTCCTCTGCGCAGATAGAGCAAAAAGATGATGCGGATTAGAAAAATCCAAGAAAGCGCGCAGGTCGGTTGACGCCGTTTAAGCCGTGTGTTAATCTTTGCACAACCGGGCCGACCCTTGCCAGGAGTGACGCCGTGTTTCAGGACTATCTGCCCATCGGCGTGCTGATCGCCGTCTCGACCGTGTTGGCGCTGTTCATCATCTTCATGTCGCGCATTTTCGGGCCGTACCGCCCCAACGCGCGCAAACTGATGCCCTACGAAAGCGGCATGAACCCTATCGGGCCGGCGGTGCGCCGCCAGCCGATCAAGTTCTACCTGGTGGCCGTGTCGTTCATCATCTTCGATGTAGAGGTGATCTTCTTCTTGCCCTGGGCGGTGGTCTTCCGCCAGATGGGGCTGTATGCTCTGGCCGTAATGGGATTCTTCTTCCTGGTGTTGGTGATCGGTTTTGCTTACGAGTGGAAACGTGGGGGATTGGAATGGGAATAACGACTGCGTCCAAAAGTGGTGCGCTTGGCTGGGCAACCTTGCGGCTGGAAGATGCCGTCAACTGGGCGCGCGCCGGGGCGATGTGGCCGCTGGGCTTCGGCCTGGCCTGCTGCGCCATCGAAATGATGAGCACACAGATGAGCCACTACGACCTGTCGCGTTTCGGCATGGAGTTGATGCGTCCCAGCCCGCGCCAGGCCGACCTGATGATCGTGGCCGGGCGGCTGTCGCGCAAGATGGCCCCCGTGCTGCGCCGCCTGTACGACCAGATGCCCGCGCCCAAGTGGGTGATCGCCATGGGCGACTGCGCGAGCTGCTCCGGCGTGTTCAATAACTACGCCATCGTGCAGGGCGTGGATGAGATCGTGCCGGTAGATGTGTACGTGGCGGGCTGCCCGCCGCGCCCGGAACAGCTCATTCACGGCATCCTGACGCTGCACGAGCGCGTCAAGGGCGAGAGCCTGACCCAGTGGCGTCGAGCCGAAGTGGAACGGAGATAAAGCAGTTCTCAGGGTGGCGTTTTGAGTTCTCAGTAGGGGATGACGATGCACGACAGCAAAGACCCTGTAGAGGCGATTCGCGCGCAGTTTCCGAAGGCGTGTCTGGAGGTGGTGACGTTTCGCGGCGAAACCACCATCTACATCGATCCGCCACAGATCGCCGACGTGTGCCTGTATCTGCGCGACGCCGATGGCCTGCGCTTTAACTTTCTGATCGATGTGACCGGCATCGATTATTACCCCGATGAGCCGCGCTTCGCCGTCGCCTATCATCTGTACGCGATGCTCTACAACCGCAAGCTGCGCCTCAAGGTGCGGCTGCCCGGCGACAACCCGCATGTTCCCACCGTGACGGGCGTCTGGCCAACGGCCAACTGGCAGGAGCGCGAGGCTTACGACATGTTCGGCATTATTTTTGACGGCCATCCCGACCTGCGGCGCATCCTCACCGCCGCCGACTGGGAAGGCCATCCGCAGCGCAAAGATTACCCGCTGGGCTATGAGACGGTGCAGTTCTCCTTCAACTTCGACGAGGTGAACCGCTACAAGCCCTACGCCAAAGAGTAGTGCTGCATTTTGCGTTAGCAAAGCGGGCGGAGCCGCCGCGCCTCTCAACGCAGCGCAGAACGCAGAACTTTGAACCGGAGCGGAGCGACCATGACGATTGCCCAGTCTTACCAGGCTTACCCGGAAACGTCCGAATGGGTCGGGGACATCGAGCAGATCAAGCACCTGGTCTCGCCGCGCGCCCTGACCGGCGAAACGGTGCTGCTGAACATGGGGCCGCAGCATCCCAGCACACACGGTGTCTTGCGGTTGCTGCTGGAACTGGACGGCGAGACCATTGTCAACGTCATCCCCGACATCGGCTTTCTGCACACCGGCATCGAAAAGAACATGGAGGCCAAGCGGTTCGAGCAGTCCATCGTCATGACCGACCGCATGGACTACCTGGCCCCTTTCAGTAACAACCTGGTCTATAACCTGGCGATTGAAAAACTGGTGGACCTGGACGTGCCGGAGCGCGCACAGATCATCCGCGTGCTGGTGGCGGAACTGACGCGCCTGAACAGCCATCTGGTCTGGCTGGGCACACACGCCTTCGACATCGGCGCGATGAGCGTGGCGCTGTACTGCTTCCGCGAGCGCGAGTTGATCCTCGACCTGTTCGAGATGATCTCCGGCCAGCGCATGATGGGCACGTACATCCGGCCCGGTGGGGTGTGGCGCGACCTGCCCGACGAATTTTTGCCTGCGTTGGAGAAGTTCCTGGAATACTTTCCCCCGCGCATCGACGAATATGAGGCCCTGCTGACCTCGAACCCGTTATGGATCGACCGCACGCAGGGCGTGGGCGTGATCACGCCGGAAGATGCCATCGCCTGGGGGCTGAGCGGCGCGATCCTGCGCGCCAGCGGCGTGAACTTCGACGTGCGCAAAGCCATGCCCTACAGCGGCTATGAAACCTACGACTTCGACATCCCGCTGGGCCTGCACGGCGACGTATATGACCGCTACCTGGTGCGCGTGCAGGAGATGCGCGAGAGCGTGCGCATCATCCAGCAGGCCAAAGAGCGCGTCAAGAAGGTCAAGGGGCCGTTCCGCAGCCAGAACCGCAAATTTGTGCCGCCACCGCGCTCGGAACTGGGGCACAGCATGGAGGCGGTGATCCACCACTTTAAACTGTGGACGGAGGGCTTCCACGCGCCAAAGGGCGAGGTACACGTGATGGTCGAAAGCCCGCGCGGGGTGATCGCCTGCTATCTCAGCGGCGACGGCGGCAACAAGCCGCACCGCGTGCACTTCCGCACGCCGTCGTTTATCGGGGTGCAGGCGCTGCCCAAGCTGGCGCAGGACCACCTGATCGCGGACCTGGTGGCGATCATCGGCAGCGTAGACCCGGTGCTGGGCGACTGCGACCGGTAAGCGCCGCCCCGGAGTAAACTCCGGGGCTAAGAAGGGTAAGCCCTCCGGGCTGAAGCGTGTTTTAGCCCAGAGGGCTTGGCTTTCTCAGCCCCGGACTGAAGTCCAGGGCGACTCCCCCAACACCACTCATCTCAATCACGATCCCTCGTTGCGCCACACGCCGCCCCGGAGTAAACTCCGGGGCTAAGAAGGGTAAGCCCTCCGGGCTGATTCGCCAGCGCAACAGGAACATTCTCATGCCTTACTGGCGGCTTTACTACCATATCACGTGGGCGACAAAAAATCGCTACCCGTTTCTCACACCTGAGATCGAGCCTCTGGTTTATCCTTTGTTAATTGCCAAAGCCCGTGAATTGGGAGCCGTTGTGTATGCCATCAACGGGGTTGTTGATCATATTCACATTGCTGCCGCTGTACCGCCGCGCATTGCCCTATCCGAATGGGTGCAGCAGTTGAAGGGTAGCAGCAGCCGCGTGATCAATCTGAACGCCGAGGAGTTTGTCCTTAAGTGGCAACCGGGCTACGGTATCGTCTCTCTTGGGCAGAAAAACTTACAAACGGTTGTGAATTACATCCTTCGCCAAAAAGAACACCATGCCCGGCATACCCTCATTCCCTTTTTGGAAGCAGAAGAAGATAATGCCAACGGGCCTATAGAAAATACCCCGAACCTGGACAAACGGTAGTCTCTAGCCCGGAGGGCTTTGTTTTCTCAGCCCTGGACTTCAGTCCAGGGCGACTAGCGGGAGTATATGTATGAAAAAACAGATACCGCTGTTCTTGCTGCTTGCCCTGCTGCTCACCCTGCCGACCCTGACCTACGCGCAGGACTCCGTGACCTACGTCATCGCCACGCACTACCCGGCCTTCGGCGGCGTGGACCCCGCCCCGACCGACGCGGTGGAGGTGGCTTACGGCGTCTTCAATAACCGCGAGAACGACTACCGCGCCGTTACCGCGCAGGAAGCCGCCACCTGGGCGCGTCACGTCCTCGAAGCGACCGGCCTGGAGCCGCGACTGCTCAATGCCTGGGCCGACGTGCAGGAAGGGCTGAACACGGTCCAGGTGGTGAACAACGTGCCCATCGCGGGCGCGCTGTACACCCTCTTCCTGCCGCCCGGCTGGACGCGCGCTGCCGACCTGCCGGTGGTGCTCAGCGGCAACGGCGCCGGCACCAGCAACAACCGCCGCCTTTATGAAGACGGCGAAACCATCCCGGCAGAACTGGCCGCCATGAGCGTGCAGAACGGCGGCAGCGGGTTGATCCTGGCGATCAGCAACTGCGGCGGCACCGAAGGCCAGGGCATCGACGCGCCGACCTACCGCTCGGTGGGCGCGTTCTTCGACTTCATCGACCAGAACGGTGGGGACAAACACAACGCGATCACGGCGGGCGGCAGCCGGGGCGGCGGCTCGGCGCTGATGTGGGCCATTAACCCGCTCGACCTGGATTACACGGTCAACACCGTGTTTGCTGCCGTGCCGCCCACGCACTACGGCTCGCTCAGCCAGGTGAGCGTCCTCACGTATCCCTCGATGACGGTTATCGGCACACGCATCGCCCATGACCCCGACTCCTGGCGCTACGACAACGCCGAGATGCACCCCGGCATGAACCCGTCCCCGTTCATAGAGGCGATGATCGGCGCGGGCAACCCGGACGAGGCCGATGCCCTGAGCGCCATCGGCCTGGCGGAACGGCTGGCAGGCAAGCAGGTGTTCCTGAACTTCGGCGCACACGACTCCTATTTCCCGCTGTCGCTGTTCCTGGAATTCGACCGCCGCCTGACCGAACTGGACATCCCGCACGGCACGGTGATCACGCTGGCGCAGGGGCACGAGGCGGCGCGCTTCTGGATGGAAACGCTGTACCTCTACCTGCGCGGCGTGGCGCAGGGATTGCCCATGACCGTCCCCACCGGGCGGTTCTACTTCGTGGACCCGCAGCCGCCGGACGGGCGCGAGATCGCGCTGGGAGACCTGCTCCGCGAACAGGGCCTGGAGGCCTCGCCCACCGACCTGCCCGTGATCGCGCAGTTCCCCTACCGCACCGGGGTGGGCAACCCGGTCGATGTGGAGGTGTGCGGCACGCCGGGGGACGAAGTTGTGCTGTCGCTGGCGAACGCGGCAGGCGAGGTCGTGTATGAACTCAGCGGGACCGTCGGCGCAGATGAATGCCTGGTCGATCACACGGCGCTAAACGTGCCGCCCGGCACCTACACCTGGGCGCTGACGGCCAACGGCGCACCGATCAATCCGCTCAACACGCCCGTGCGCGGGCCTGACGGCTGCGGCCTGCGCGCCGTGACCATCGTCGAGGCAGACCAGCCCGCTCCCGACACGACCTACGCCGGAGCGAATACGCTCAGCTTCGGCCTGGACGAGTTCAGCGGGCAGACGTGCAGCCTTCCGTAACGCATAACGGGTAGGGGCGACACAGGCGTCGCCCCTACCCGACGGAACCGCTCGCCCCGCTTCAATCGCCGGTATCTTCCCCCTCTACGATGCCGCCGTCGTCATTTCCCTGAGCGTCACAGTCGCCGTCCTGATCTAAACAGCCTTCCATATCGTCGTCGCAGTAGCCGTCGCCGTCTTCGTCGGGGCAATCCCACGCTTCATCGTCACAGTCGCCGTCCACGTCCGAACACGGTTCGTCCTCCGGCATCAGGTCGATCTCTGTGATGCTCACCTCGCCGGACTCGTCCACCGCGATCTCGGCGCTGGCAGCCATGACGGTCACGCCGCCGCCGAAATCTTCTCCGACGGCATTGAAGCGGTAGCCACCGCTTGGGACGGGACGGGCGTACAGGGATAGGCCATTCTCGCCGAAGATCAGCAACACACCCGACGGGACCGCCTCCAGCGCGCCGTCCTCGCCCAGCAGGAAGCGCAGCGGCTCGAAGCCGTCGCCCGGCTCGGCGCCAGCTTCAAACGGCACGACGCCGGTCGGCGTTTCCAGAAACACCCATAGGCTCCGGCACGTCCCATCCGCCAGATCGCAGACAAGTTGCGCGGGCATCGCCGCTTCTTCCGCCAGGGCGGGCAGATACAGCCCGTCTATCGTCATGCGTCGCGGGTCGAGGCTGCCCGGCGTGAACATCACCGGCGCCTCGGTCTCGCCATCCCCCAGGAAAGCCTGCTGCGGCGTCCACGCGACCGTCTGCCGGGCGTCGCCGTCCGGCCAGTCCTGGATGGTTGCGCCGCCGGTAGTCGTGATCGTCGGCGCAGCGACCGGCAGGTAGCCGAGCACCTCCGGCGGACCGTCGGAGCGCCGCCGCGTGACGGCAACCGACACGTCGGCCACGTCCTGCCCGGCCACGCGCACGTCCACCACCGCCCGTCCACCGGACGCAGCGACGCCCGTCACGGCAACCTGGGGCGGCGTCTCGACCGGGGGGACAGCGCGAAAGTAGGCGTCCAGAAAGCCGAGCCAGGGAGACAGCGCCGGCGGGACCAGGCGGGCATAGAGCGCAGCGCGGGTGCTGTCGCCGGATAACTGTAGCTCATACAGCGCCTTGCTGCGCGGAAAGAAGATCGCCACGCCCCGCGAATTGGCAAGCGGATCGCTGGCCCGATGGTAGATGACCATCTGCGCCGCCGCCTCCGTGACCCGGCGCGCCGCTGCTGCGACCTGCGGGTCCGGCGACAAATCGGCCACCAGGTTCATGAAATAGATCAGGTCCGCCGCTGAAACCCGGTCGGCGGCGCGGGTGTCGCCGTTGCTGCCGAAGACGGGCGTGTTCTTGCGCGCATCGCCGACGATCCCTGCCACCGCCGCCGGGTTGGCGCTGACCGCCCCGGCAAAGCGACTCAGCGCCCGCGTGACATCGTCTACACGGGCCAGGTCGATCACGCTGAGGCTGTAGAGCGTGGCGCGACGGCTGTAGAAGCGCATGAAGCTGTCTACGGCGGCCTGCCCGACCGCCGGAACGTCGCCGGACGGGTCGGCGTTGAGGAAGCGCAAGACACCCTGGTAGTCCCAGCCGTTACCGGGGATCAATTCTTCCGACGCAACGGCGTACCGGCCGTAGGGCGCAATCGCACCGAAGACCTCAAGCTGGCCCATCAGGCAGGCATCAAAGCCGATCAGGTCCAGCGGGCGGCCCAGCCCTGTCGTGATCAGCGCCAGCGCGCCGCCCAGTTCGGCCATGCTCAGGCTGTCGTGCTGCGCGGTGGCATCGTAAGCCAAGCCCTGCCAGCCCCCGCCGTGATCCCACAGCACCAGCGCGTAGTGTTCGGCAGGGTAGTTCCGGAGCGCCCAGGCGGCGAAATCCACCAGCGCCGCCGCTTCGCCCGTGTTGATCTCGTCCAGCATCTCGACCACCGGCGATGTCACCTCGAAGGCGGCGCTGTCGCGCGTGACGAACAGCCGCCGCCCACCGCCCTCGAGGCCATCGACCTGCGCGACGACGTTAACCGCCGCCGTGCTGCCCACGCGCTCCATTTCGTTGAGGTCGAAGGCGGCGTAGCGTTCCAGGTCGTTATCGGCGGCAATGTAGACCATGACGGTCCAGGCGGCGACGTTCTGCTGCGCCTGGGCCGGACCGGGCGGCAGGGCGATCAGGACAAACCCACAGGCCAGCAAGAGGCGAAGGACCTTCATTATGATATTCCTTATCCCGGCAGGGAACAGCGGGCAGGCGGTCGGCTAGATGAGAGACAGAACAAATCCCCTCTAAACCAACATACAACACTCCGGCGGTGGATACAAGCCCCCGGCGCGCCGGGGAAAGAATCCACACACCTGCCCCGTCAACGCTGACAACACCGGGCCGATATGTTATAGTTCCTGCCAGGCGCAAAATTCCCTTTTACAGCGAGGCTTTCATGCTCAACGAGAAATATGCGGACCGCATCGACGCCATCTTTGCCCGCTACCCCGACAAACGCTCGGCGGTGATGCCGCTGCTCTTTCTGGCCCAGGAGGAATACGGCTATATCACGCCGGAAGCGTGCGCAGAAGTGGCCGCGCTGATCGACGTGGACCCCACCCAGGTGCGCTCCATCGCCGGCTTTTACACCATGTTCCGCGAGGAGCCGAAAGGCAAGTACTGGCTCCAGGTGTGCACCGACCTGCCGTGCGCTCTGCGCGGCGCGGACCGCTTCTACGAGGCACTGCTGAAGGAACTCGATGTCGAGGACGGCGGCACGACTGCCGACGGCCTGTTCACCGTCGAGCAGGTGATGTGCCTGGCCGCCTGTGACCGCGCCCCGATGCTGCAATGCAACTTTCATTACTACGAAAACCTGGACATGGACCTCGTGCGCGACCTGATCGCGCAGTGGCGGGCCGGGGTGGAACATCCGACCCTCCGCCTGCGGCAGGCCGAACCCGCCGAGGCCGACATGTCGGGCGGGGAACACCACGCGCAGGAGTAACCGCCCGATGCTCACCACCCGCATCCTGACCGCCGCAGATTACGACGCCGTGCGCGCCCTGTGGGAAGCTGCCGGGCTGCACATCCGACCCGGCGGGCGCGACTCACGGGAGGCTTTTGCCCATCAGATCGCCTCCGGCTGCCAGATCGTGATCGGTATGGAAGACGATAGTCGTCTGGTGGGGGTCGTGCTGGCAACGCACGACAGCCGCCGGGGCTGGATCAACCGTCTGGCCGTGCATCCCGACTACCGACGGCAGGGCATCGGCACACGGCTGGTGCAGGAGGCCGAACGCGAACTCAAGGCGCGCGACCTGCCCGTGCTGTGCGCGCACATCGAGTCGTGGAACACGGCCAGCCAGGCGCTGTTTCGCAGCCTGGGCTATGTGACCACTGAAGACGTGTTGTATTTCTCCAAGCGCGACAGCGAAGATGTATAAGACACGTTGCACCCACCCTTCGCCGCGCGCAGCAGTACATTGGCAACCCGATCCGTTGTCGGCGTATAGGATACCCGGAGGTCCCGTTTCGGCATGAGCAATACGGCCTGGATGGTCCTGATCGGCGCGGCGACAGCGCTGGTCGGGGGCTACTTCGTCGCCCGACAGTCGAATAAGTTCCTGCCGGTGCGCGGCAGGGTGATTGCGCAGGCAGCACATTACCTTGCCAGTGCGGGCATGGCGGGCATCCCTGCCGCGCTGCTGGCGGCACTCGCCCTGACGATCTTCGCAGGAGAGAATATCCTGGGGGATTTTGTGAAGTACGCGCTGATCACGCTGGCGGTGGTGGTCGTGTCGCTGCTGGCCTACGCCGCCGTCGAACCGGACAGCGGGCCGAAATAGCGGCACCGTTCTAGAGGTCGTCCAGCCGCCCCTGGTCCAGCGCCATCTGGAAAGCCCGCCCGATCAGCAGCACGCCCTCGACCCAGGCCATCACTTCCTGCTCGTCGAAGTTTGCCTGCAACACTTGCTGCAAGTCCTCCGGCGTGGCCTTGTACATGATCTCGGTGGTCAGGCAAGCCATCGCCTGCCACACCGAATCGCGCGAGTCCGGCGGGTCGCCGTCGAGCAGTTCGTCCAGCCACTGCTCGATAATCGGGTGCACCTGTTCGCAGGCCGAACCGTCGCCGAGCTGCTCATCGGCCAAATCCTGGAATTCTTGCAGCCAGTCGAGGTCTTTAGGATCATTGCGTTTTTCCATCGCAGCCTGCTCCTCTTGAACATCACCCTGTCGCGTAGTGTAGCCCTATTTCCTTAAAAGGCAACACGCCCTGTGCCGGCTCATGTGCTGCGTGCAGCCCGGCCAAAAGAAATCCGTCACGGTTGAGAGTCGCCGTTGGGCAATCCCCGTAAGCGGCCCGCCCTGCTATAATCTTCCCTCACGCGCCCCGCTGGGCCTGTGCTCCGTTTTGTAACCGCGCCGGCGCCGGCTGCCGACGGTTCGCCCCTCAGCTCAAAGGAGTTTTGTGTCATGTCTGATTCGCTGGAAGCTCGCGTCGAACAACTGCTCCGGCAGTTGACCCTTCAGGAAAAGTGTGCCCTGCTGTCCGGCAAGGACCTATGGCGCACCGTGCCGATCCCCCGGCTGGGGATCGGGTCCGTCACCATGACCGACGGCCCGCACGGCGTCCGCGCCACGCAGGAGGGCGGGCGCATGTACTCCCCGGCCACCTCGTTCCCGACGGGCGTCTCGATGGCGGCGACGTGGAACCCGGCCCTGATCGAGCGGGTCGGCGAGGCTCTGGCCGAGGAAACACTGGCCCTCGGCTGCGACATTCTGCTCGGCCCGTGCGTGAACATTGTGCGTCACCCCACCGCTGGGCGCAACTTCGAGAGCTATTCCGAAGACCCCTACTTGGCCGGGCAGATCGGCATTGCCTGGGTCAAGGGCCTGCAACGGCGGGGCGTGGGCGCGTCGCTCAAGCATTATGCCTGCAATAACCAGGAGGACGACCGGGGACGCGGCTCGTCGGAGGTGGATGAGCGCACGCTGCGCGAGATTTATCTGGCCCAGTTTGAAGCCATCGTCAAAGAGGCCGATCCCTGGACGGTGATGTGCTCGTACAACCGCATCAACGGCGTATATGCCAGCCAGCACGATTACCTGCTCAAGGACATTCTCAAGGGCGAGTGGGGCTTCGCGGGCGTAGTCGTTTCGGACTGGGGCGCTAACCATACCATCTTCGAGTCCGTGCAGGGCGGGTTGGACCTGGAAATGCCCGGCCCGGCCAAGTACTACGGCAACCTGCTGGCCGAAGCGGTGTACAACTGGCAGATCGACGAAGCCGACGTAGACGAGGCGGCCCGCCGTATGTTGCGCCTGTTGGTCCGCGCCGGCAAGGCCGACGGGATCCCCGCGCCCGCCGGGGCGCTCAACACGCCGGAGCACCAAGCGTTGGCGCGCGAGGTGGCCGAAGAGGCGATCACGCTGCTCAAGAACGAACGGGCTATCTTGCCGCTGGAGCCGGCTAGTCTGAAGTCCGTCGCCGTGATTGGCCCGATGGCAGCAGTCGGCAGCATTGGCGGCGGCGGCAGTTCCTTCCTGCGCCCGCCCTACGCCGTCAGCCCCCTGGAGGCTTTACAAGCCCGTTTGGGTAGCCGGGTGAAACTCCGCTACGAGCCGGGCTGCGACAACTACTTCGAGCTGCCCATTCTGCCCCCTGAGCTGCTCAAGCCCGTGCGCGGTGTTGCCGGGCTGCGCGGCCAGTACTTCGCCAACCCCGATTTTTCCGGCAAGCCCGTCATCGACCGCGTGGACCCGCGCATCGACTTCTGGTGGCTGTCGTTCGCCCCGCTGGAACAGACCCCCCCGGCCTTCACCGTGCGCTGGACCGGGAAACTGGTCGCCCCGGCGACGGGCCGCCACACCCTCAAGGTTGAACATACCGGCACGGTGCGCGTCTATGTAGACGGCCAGGTGATCATTGAAAACACCGCCGGGCCGGTGAGCTGGAATGTGGCGCTGCCGGCTGCCAGCGCCGAACTGAACCTGGTGAAGGGCAAGACCTACGCCATCCAGGTAGACTACCTGCGCCCGGAGACGGCGGTATTCCCGCATATCCGCGTGATGTTCGCCTACACCCCGCGCGCGGAGGAGGACGACCGGCTGGACCGTGCCGTTGCGGCGGCCAGACGCGCCGACGTGGCCCTGGTGTTCGCGGGCTGGCCGGAATACTACGAGAGCGAAGGGCGTGACCGCCCCGGTATCGCGCTAACGGGCCGCCAGGACGAGCTGATCCGGCGCGTGGCCGCCGTCAACCCCCGCACGGTAGTGGTGCTCAACTGCGGGTCGCCGGTCGCCATGCCCTGGCTCGACTCCGTCGCCGCCGTCGTAGAGGCTTATTACCCCGGTCAGGAAGGCGGCAATGCGGTCGCGCGCGTCCTGCTGGGCGAGGTGAACCCGTCCGGCAAGCTGACCGTTACCTTCCCCAAACGCATCGAGGACTGCCCGGCGTTCACCAACTTCGGGCCGGGACGGGAAGTGTTCTACGGCGAGGGGATTTTCGTCGGCTACCGCCACTATGACCAGCGCCAGATCGAGCCGCTGTTCCCATTCGGGCACGGCCTGTCGTACACCCACTTCGCCTACGGCGACCTGACCGTGCAGACGGCGGGCAAGGTCGGGCAGCCGGTGCGCGCATCACTGACAATCACCAATACGGGCCAGCGCGCCGGGCAGGAGGTGGTGCAGCTTTACGTAGCCGATCCGGCAGCGTCATTGCCGCGCCCGCCCAAAGAACTCAAGCGCTTTGCCAAAGTCGCCCTACAGCCGGGCGAGAGCCGGACGGTGGAGTTCGAGCTTGACGCGCGCGCGTTTGCGTTCTATGACCCGGCGCAGGAAGACTGGGTCGTCGAAGCAGGCGATTTTGCGATCCTGGTAGGCGCGTCGTCGCGGGACATCCGCCAGCAGGCCGTGATCACGCTGGCCTAGCCGCCAATAGCCGGGTAGGGGACACGGCCTGTCGTGCCCCTACCCCCGGTCAGCAGCGCAGGGAAGTTTTACCACGAGTCTTCGTCGTTGCCGTCGTCCTGAAGCACCGAAGCGCGCAGGTCCGACGTGCCGGGGCGGTCCTGGGCGGGCGGCTCAGATAGGGGGAAGAAGGGGGCAGGCTCTTCCCGCGCGGGAAGGTCTGCCTGCGCAGGGGGCGATGGGGGTTCGCGGCTGGGCTGCGCCCCGAAGAGCGGAAAACTGATCGTGACGGTGGTACCGCGTCCTTCTTCCGAGATGAGCTTGAGCGTCCCCCCCATGCTCTCCACGATATAACGCGACAGGTACAGGCCCATGCCGATGCCCTGCTGCTCATGCTTCTCACGCTGAACCTGGTGGAAGCGGCGGAACAGGTCGCCCTGGCTGCTCTCCGGGATGCCGGGGCCGCTGTCGCTGATGCTCAGACAGGCGCGCCCGTTCTCCAGCCACTGGCGCACCTTCACCACGCCGTCGGGCGGGGAAAAGGCCATCGCGTTGGAGAGCAGTTCGGCCAGGGCGTGGGTAAGCGAGTTCCACTCGGCCACGATCTGGCCGTTTTCCGGGCCGGGGTCGTAGTGCACGGGGATGTCGCGCTGGCGGTAGGAGAAAGAACGCGCCCGGCTGACCGCTGCCGTGAGCGCATCCCACAGCGGGCCGGGCCGGGCTGCAATGCGGATCAGCTTGGGTAGCTCGCCCGTATCCAGTTGGATCAACAATTCCATCTGCCGCAGCAGACGGTTGAGCCGGGTGTTGCCCGCTTCCAGGGAGGCGATCAGGTCGCGCGCCTCCTGACTGCTCAGGTCGCCGGTGTGACGGGTGAGCAGTTCCGTGACCATGTTCAGCGACACCAGGGGCGTCTTGAGTTCGTGGGTGAACATGCGCGCCACATCACGCCGGACGAAATCCAGCGTTTCTTGGGCCGCCTCGGCGTAGCGGGTGAGTTCTTGTGTGCGCTTGACGCGGTTGTAGATCGTCAGCAACAGCCGTTCAGCATCCAGCGGCTTGATCAAGACCTCGTCCACGCCCAGCAGCATGGCGCGGCGGAAGTTGGCTTTGTCGTCGTGGGCGGTCAGGATGATGAAGGGGATAGGCAGCCAGGCGTCATTGGCGCGCACCGCCTGGTAGAAGGCGAACCCATCCATGACCGGCATCTCGATGTCGGCGATGATCACATCCGGGCGGAGTCCACGCTGCATCTGCTGCAAGGCGTCGGACCCATCTTCCGCTGTGGTCACGTGGACATTGCCCGCTTCTAACAGCGCCTGGATAGATTCCCGGATTTCTGCCTCATCGTCAACAAACAGGACGTGCCGTTCGTAGGTAGGCATAATCCTCCGCCGGGAGATGGGCGCAGTTATTCCGACTTACTCTACCTTAACACGATCTGAAAGCGCCGTCAAACAGGTATCTTGCCGCCCGACGCCCTGCCGTTTTCGCTTCGACGCTTAGAAGAACTCCACCACGATGTCGCTGATGATATTCGCGGCGTGGTCGCCGCAGCCGATGGCGTGCAGCATGTGGCGGTAAATCTCGCGCAGTTTGAGCATCTCCACCACGTGATCCAGGTCCTTCGGCCCCCGGAACAACTCCGCCAGGGCGATGGCGTAAAGCGTCTCCATACGGTTGTCGATGGACTTGGCCCGCACGGCGTGATCTTCTGCCACGCTGGGGTGATGCTCCAGCCGCTCCATCGCCAGGTGAAGCTCCTGCGCGGCCTCGTGCAGCATCCCGGCCATTTCCAGCAGATGTTCGTTGGGCTTGACCGCCAGGATGTCCATCTCGTTGACGACCGAATAGGCGTAGTCGAGCACGTCGTCCAGCGCGCGCGACAGGGCGAACAGGTCCTCGCGGTCGATGGGCGTGACAAACGAGCGGTTCAGTTCGTCGATCAGGATGCGCCGCACCTCGTCGGCCTGTTTTTCCAGGATGCGGACAGCCTCGGCATTCTTGTTACTGGGCTTGCGCATGTAAGCCATCAGCGCCTCGGTGCCCTGCACCAGCACCGCCGACTGCTCGTTCAGCCGCTCCAAGAAGCGGTTCGGGCGGCGGCGGGGGATCAGCGAGCGCAGGCGGTCCTTAAGACGTTCAAATCGGTTGTTCATCGCTATGTTTCCCCGAAAAACAACTAACCCAATGTGCAAGTTTTCAGCGCCGGGGACTCAAGTCCCCGGCTACGGATGAGAAGTCCACTGAAGTGGACTGACGTTCCCGGTCTCGACCCGCATTT
>Ga0209018_1000123_pt1 | contig 70923 bp, 62 predicted proteins | sample YNPBryBLVA2012_FD_185814 | JGI IMG/M metagenome (GOLD analysis project Ga0209018, IMG submission 185814) | Anoxygenic and chlorotrophic microbial mat microbial communities from Yellowstone National Park, USA - YNP Bryant BLVA 2012 (SPAdes)... ...
TACGCGGTGAGGGCTTGCCTTTGGGAAGCGAAGGGTGTATACTACAGTCTCTTTAGGATGGTGACAATGCGCCTCTCCGCCGGAACGATGAAGACTTGCCGCTTCCATCATCATGGCGGCTCTCTGGCCGGAGGGCGGCGGACCGCGTAGGCGGAACGTCCAGGGGTACATCACCCGCGGCCCTCCGGAAACGGAGGGCCGCTTCCTTTTTGGGAGGTGTCGAAGATGGCCCAGCGGTCGCGGCTTTCGGAAGGGGGGAAGGAGGGCCTCCGCCTCCGGCGCCCGGTTCTCGAGGAGGCCGAAGAGGTTCCCGTAAGGCTGGGCTTCCTCCGGGCGAGGGATGCGGCGCCCCGGTCCCTCGCGACGGCGGTGGCGCGGATCCTGAGGGAGGTCCGGCGGAGGGGGGACGGAGCCCTCGTGGAAGCGGTGAGGGCCTACGACTGGCCCTGCCCGGGCCCCCAGGGTCTCGTCGTCTCGCCGCAGGAGGTGGAAGAGGCCTGGCGGGCCTTTCCCCCTTCGCGAAAGGCGGCCCTCCGGAAGGCGTGCGCGGGGATCGCGGCCTTCCACGAAGGACAGCGGCCTCCCCGGTGCCGGACCCTCCGGAAGGGCGGTCTCGCGGCGGGGATGGAGACCTTCCCCCTGGAGGCGGTGGGGCTCTACGTCCCCGGGGGCCGGGCCGCCTACCCCTCCACCCTGCTCATGCTGGGGGTCCCGGCCCGGCTGGCCGGCGTCGGCAGGATCGTGGTGGCCACGCCGGCGGGAAGCGACGGCAAGGTGAACCCGGCGGTCCTGGCGGCGGCGCGCCTTCTGGGCATCCAGGAAATCTGGAAGGTGGGAGGGGCGGCGGCGGTGGCGGCCCTGGCCTTCGGCACCGAGACGTTGAAGCCGGTGGACAAGATCTTCGGGCCGGGAAACGCGTACGTTACGGAGGCCAAACGACAGGTCTTTGGCGAGGTGGGGGTGGAGGCGCTGGCGGGCCCCACGGAACTGGTGGTGATCTCCGACGGCTCGGCCCCGCCGTCCTTCGTGGCGGCCGATCTCCTGGCCCAGGCGGAGCATGACCCCATGGCCTGTGCCGTCCTGCTCACCTGCTCCGAAGCGGAGCGGCGGGCGGTGGAAGGGGAGTTGCGGCGCCTGCTCGCCCGCTCCCCCCGGCGGGCGGTGCAGGAGGAGAGTTTGAGACGCCGGGGCGCGCTGGTCCTCTGCCGGGACCTGGCCGTGGCGGCGGCGGCGGCCCGCTTCCTGGCCCCCGAACACCTCGCCGTCTTCACCCGGAACCCCCGGCGATGGGCCCGGGAGGTCCCCACCGCGGCGGCGGTCTTCCTAGGTCCTTACAGCCCCGAAGCGGCGGGGGACTACGGCGCCGGACCGAACCACAGCCTTCCCACCTCGGGAACCGCCCGCTTCTCCTCGCCGGTCACGGTCTGGGACTTCGTCCGCCACCGCTCGTTCCTCCACCTCGACCGGAGGGCTCTTAAGGAGCGGGGCCGGTGGATGGAAACCCTGGCCCGCCTGGAGGGACTTCCGGGCCACGGGCTCTCCCTCGAAGCCCGCAGGAGTTCGCCATGAAAGCCTTTCGCCGGGACGTGCGCGCCCTCGCGCCCTACACCCTCGAGGAGCCCGAGCTCCCCGTGAAGGTCAACCAAAACGAGGCCCCGTGGGACTGGCCCGAGGAACTGAAGGCCCGGGCCCTTTCGGAGCTGGGTCGCCTGCCCTTCCACCGCTACCCGCCCTTCCGCGACCGGATCCTTCGGGAGGCGCTGGCGGAGCGCTTCGGACTGGATCCAAGTGGGATCCTGGTGGGCAACGGCTCCAACGAGCTCCTTCAAGCCCTCTTCACCGCCTGCCTGGGGCCCCGGAGGACCCTCCTCCTGCCCGAACCCACCTTCTCCCTGTACCGCCAGATGGTCCTCCTCTCCCGGGGCCGGGCGGTGGCGGTGCCCCTTTCGGAGGCCTTCGCCTACGACGGGAGAGCCCTTCTAGAGGCGGTGAGACGGGAGGAGCCGGCGGTGGTCCTGCTCTGCTCTCCCAACAACCCCACGGGAACGGTGGCCCCCCCCGACCTGGTCCTGGACCTCTGCCGGGCCTGCCGGGGGATCGTGGCGGTGGACGAGGCCTACGGGGAGTTCGCCGGCGGGGAAGGGGCGGTTTCGCTCCTTCTCCGGGGAGCCCGGAACCTGGTGGTCCTGCGGACCTTCTCCAAGGCGTGGGGTTCGGCGGCCCTGCGCCTGGGGTATCTCCTGGCTCCGCCGGAGGCCGCCCGGGAGATCGCCAAGGCTCTCCTTCCCTACAACGTGAGCCCCCTGACCGCCTCCTTGGGAGCGGCGGCCCTCCGGGAAGGTGACCTTTTCGAAGAAAGGGTCCGGAGGCTTAAGGCGTCGCGGGAGCGCCTCTTTCGAGAACTCCGCGCCCTCCCGGGCGTGGAGGTCTTTCCCTCGGGCGGCAATTTTCTGCTGGTGCGCCTGGGCGAGAGGGCCCGAGAGGTCTACCTCCGGCTCAAAGAGCGGGGGATCCTCGTCCGGGACGTCTCCGCCGCTCCCCGCCTGGCGGGGTGTCTCCGCTTCACCGTGGGCTCGGAAGGGGAGAACGGTGCCCTCCTCCGGGCCCTCGGGGAGATCCTGCCATGAAGCCGATTCCCTGCGATGGCCTCATCCTGGACATGGACGGCGTCCTGCTGGACACCGGGCCCTCCTTCTCCCGCTGCGTTCTCGAGACGGCGAGGCGCCTGGCCGATCCCCCGCTGGGACCGGGGTGGAGCCTGGAAGACGAGGAGGCCCTCCGCCTGGCCGGCGGCTTCAACAACGACGTGGACGCCGCGGTGGCGTTGGCCCTCCTGGGGCCCGCGTCGTCGCCGGGGGAGGGCTGGAAGGCCGTCTGCCAGCGCCTCAAGAGGCGGGGCGGCGGGCCCGACGCCGTGATGGTCTTCACCGGAAGCGGGGCCTGGAACGCCGCCTGGTCCAGGGCCTACCCCCTCTTCGCCGCCCTCTACGCGGGGAAGCGCGCCCCCGAGGTCTATGGCCTTCCGGCCTCCCAGGAGACGGGCCTCTGCGAGAACGAGGTTCCCCTCGTCTCGCCGGAGGAGCTGTCGGCCCCGGGCCTCCCCTTCGGCGTCTTCACCGGGAGAAACCCCGGGGAAGCCCGCCTGGGCCTCGCCCGCTTGGGCCTCGACCTTCCCCCCGAGCGGCTGGTGGCCGACTCGGCGCCGCGCTTTCGCAAGCCCAACCCCGACGGGGTGCTGGAGATGGCCCGGCGCCTGGGAAGCCAGAGGCCCCTGGTGGTCGGGGACTCGGTGGATGACCTGGGGGCAACGGTGGCCGCCCGCCGCCGGGGCCTTAAGGCGCTCTTTGCGGGCATCGCGCCCCCCGGCTCCGAGCGGGAGCGGCGCTTCAAGGAGGGCGGGGCCGACGCCGTGGCCCCCTCCCTCCGGCAAATTCTGCGGCGGGTTCGAAGGGGAGGTGCGCCATGAGCGGAAAGGGGAAGTCCCTGCTGCGGACCACGAAGGAGACGCGGGTGGAGGTGCGGTTCAACCCCGCCGGCGGACCGGTCCGGGTCTCCACCGGGCTCGGGTTTCTCGACCATATGCTCTCCGCTTGGGCCTTCCACGGCGGCTTCGGCCTGGACCTCACCGCCCGGGGGGACTTGGCCGTGGACGCCCACCACACGGTGGAGGACACGGCCCTGGCCCTGGGGGAGGCGGTGGACCTCGCGCTGGGAAGCCGGGAGGGGATCGCCCGCTTCGGCTGGGCCCTCGTTCCTCTGGACGAGGCCCTGTCCCGGGCGGCGGTGGACCTCTGCCGCCGGCCCTACGCCGTCTTTTCCGCCCCCGCCCTCCCGGAGCGGATCGGCGACTTTCCCTCGGAGATGGCCCCCCACCTCTTCCGGTCGCTGGCCTCGGCGGGGCGCTTCACGCTCCACGTGGAGGTGCTGCGGGCGGAGAACGGCCACCACGCCCTGGAGTCGGCCTTCAAGGCCGTGGCCCTGGCCATGGCCCAGGCCATCCGGCCCGCCCAGCGCGGACCCCGGAGCACGAAGGGGGTTCTCTGATGGTCTGGATCGTGGACGCCGGAACGGGAAACCTCCGATCGCTGGCCAACGCCTTGCAGGCGGTGGGACGGAAGCCCGAGGTGCGCCGGACCCCCGGCGCCCCTTACCCTCGGGCGGTGGTCCTGCCCGGAGTGGGAGCCTTCGGACACGCCGTCCAGAACCTCGAAGAACGGGGCTGGATCGGCTTTCTGCGCCGTTGGGCCGAGGAGGGAAGGCCCCTCTTGGGAATCTGTCTGGGGATGCAGCTGCTCTTCGAAACTTCGGAGGAGAGTCCCGGCGCCCGAGGGTTGGGCCTCCTGGCCGGGCAGGTTCGGCGCCTGGGAGAGAAGGCCCCCCGGCTGCCCCACACGGGCTGGGCTCCCCTCCGGGGGGCCGCCGCCGGTTCCCCCGAGGCGGAAGTGGGCTGGGCCTACTTTGTCCACTCCTACGTGGCGGAGCCCCGGGACCCTTCGATGGTGGCCGCGACGGCGGAGTACGGCGAAGTCTTTCCGGCGGTGGTCCGCTCCGGTTCGGTCACGGGGGTCCAGTTCCACCCGGAGAAGAGCCAGCGGGGCGGCCTCCGCCTCCTCGGCGCCTGGTCGCGGGAGATCGGGCCATGACGGCCTCCGTTCTTCCTCCGGATTTCCGCGTCTGGGCTGCCGTAGACCTTCTGGCGGGCCGCGCCGTGAGGCTCCGGCAGGGGGACCCGGCGCGAAGGACCGATTACGGTCCGGCCCTGGAGGTGGCCCTCCGGTGGGCCGGGGCGGGACTCCGCCGCTTCCACGTGGTGGACCTGGGAGCGGCCTTGGGAGGCGAGCCGGTCCTGGCGGACTTCGTGGGGGCCCTCCGCTCCGCCCGGCCCGACGCGGAGATCCAGGCGGCGGGCGGAATCCGGAGCCTGGAGGGGGCCCTGGCGGTGGCCGAGGCCGGGGCGGACCGGGTGGTCCTGGGGAGCCTGCCCTTCGAGAGTCCACGGGAGGCCCGGGTCCTCCTCGAAGTCCTGGGACCGGAGCGGTGCGTGGCGGCCCTGGACGGACGGGAGGGAAGGCTCCGGCTGAGGGGCTGGACGGTGGACGGGGGACTCCTTCTTTCCGAGGCCTTGGAGCGGGCGGTGGAGATGGGGTTCCGCCACCTTCTGGCGACGGACATCGCGAGAGACGGGGAGGAAACGGGCCCCCACCTGGACCTCTACCGGAGCCTATCCCGGCCCGGCGTCCTTCTCACCGCCTCCGGCGGCGTGCGGCACGTGGCGGACCTCCTGGCCCTGGCCGCCATCCCCGGCGTCGCCGGAGCCGTGGCAGGTAGGGCCCTGTACGAGGGGAGGCTGGAGCCGGCCGCCCTCGCGGGAGGTCGTCCATGGTCCGCGTGATCCCCTGTCTGGACGTCCTGGCCGAGGGAGTGGTCAAGGGCGTGAACTTTGAGAACCTCCGGCGGGTGGGAGACCCCGTGGAGCTGGCCGCCCGTTACGACGGGGAGGGAGCGGACGAGCTGGTTTTCCTGGACGTGGGGGCCACCGTCCAGGGGCGACGGCCTCTGCTGGCGGTCCTGGAGGAGGTCTCCCGGCGGGTCTTCCTCCCGGTGACGGCCGGGGGGGGCGTGCGGGGCCTGGGGGAGGTGGAAGCCTACCTGGCCGCCGGCGCCGACAAGGTGGCCGTCAACACCGCCGCCGTGGCCCGGCCCGCCCTGCTCACCGAGGCGGCCCGCCGCTTCGGGAGCCAGTGCGTCGTCCTGGCCATGGACGTGCGAAGCCGGCCGGGAGGCTGGGAGGTCTTCGTGAAAGCGGGGCGGCGGGGGACCGGTCTCGACGCCCTGGAGTGGGCCCGGGAAGCGGAAGGACGGGGCGCCGGCGAACTGCTGGTGACCTCCATGGACCGGGACGGGACCGGCGCCGGATTCGACACCGGCCTCTACGGGGCCCTGGCTCGGGCCAGCCGCCTGCCCCTCATCGCCTCGGGCGGGGCGGGGGATGCGCGCCACTTCGCCGAAGCGGCCCGGGCGGGGGCCACGGGGGTCTTGGCCGCCGGCCTCTTCCACGGCGGAAGGCTGACCATTCCCGCCCTCAAGGAGCGTTTGCAACGGGAAGGAATCGAGGTGAGACCATGGGCGTGACCTTCGACAAGGACGGCCTGGTTCCGGCGGTGGTGCAGGACGGCCGCACGGGCCGGGTCCGCATGGTGGGGTACGTGAACGAGGAGGCCCTTCGCCTCTGCCGGGAGACGGGGTGGCTCCACCTCCACTCCCGGTCCCGCGGCCGCCTCTGGAAAAAGGGGGAGACGTCGGGGAATCTGCACCGCGTGCTGGGTGCCTCCGCCGACTGCGACGGCGACGCGGTCCTCCTTTCGGTGCTCCCCCAGGGACCCACCTGCCACACCGGAGCGCCTTCGTGTTTCTTTGATCTCCTCTGGGGCGTGCCGCCGGGAGGCCTCCTCGACCGGCTGGGGGCGGCCATCCGCCAGCGCCGCCTGGAAATGCCCGAGGGATCCCGGACCGCCGCTCTCTTCCGCCAGGGATTGCCCCGCATCGCCCGAAAGGTGGGGGAGGAGGCGGTGGAGACGGCGGTGGCGGCCCTGGGCGAAGGCCGGGACCGGGTCCGGGAGGAGGCGGCGGACCTGCTTTACCACCTGCTGGTTCTGCTGGAGGCGTCGGAGGTCTCCTGGGAGGAGGTCCTCGGCGTCCTCGCCGAGCGCGAAGGAGGGCCGCCATGATCGCCCGAGGAAACCTCTCGTCGGGCCTCTGGGCCGAAGGGGCCTCTCTCCGAAGGCGGCAGGAGAGCCTTCTCCTGGGCCTCTGGGAGAACCGCGGCTACCGGGAGGTGGCCCCGCCCCTCCTCCTGCCGGAAGGCCTTCCCGCTTCGGGGTGGCCCGGTCCCCTCCGGGAACGGGCGGCCGTCCTTCGGGACGGAACGGGAGGAGCGCTGCGCCTGCGGGCCGATTTCACCCTGGCGGTCTCCTTCATGGTGGCGGCCCGGCGGCCCTCCGGCGGGGACCCCATTCGCCTCTCCTACGCCGGCCCGGTGGTGCGGCGGCCGGCTCCCGACCTGGAAGAGGGGTGGGAGATTTACCAAGCCGGTCTCGAGCGGATCTCCCCGGCGGAGGAAAGGGAGGGGGACGGAGAGGTTCTGGAACTGGCCGCCGCCAGCCTCTCGGATCTGGGCCTCTCCGACGCCGTGCTCGAGCTGGGCCACTGGGGGGTGGCGGGTCCTCTCCTCCAGCGCCTGCCCTGGCCCGAGGAGGGGCGCCGGGCCCTGGAAGGGGCCCTCAACCGGAAGAGCCTCCGTTCGCTGGAGGAGTTGGAGGGGCGCCACGGGGCTTCGGAGGAGTCGGCCCTCCTCAAGGAACTCCTCCACGTCGGGGGAAGGCCCGGCACCGTGGAGGCCCTGGAGCCCCGCCTGAGAGAGGCGGGGGTCTGGGAGCCATGGGAGGAGCTCCGGCGCCTGGAAGCCCTTCTCCGGAAGAAGTTCCCGGGGCTTTCGGTGCGCCTCGACCCGGTGGACGTGCGGCGGTGGAGCACCTACACCGGCCTCACCTTCAAGGCCTTCACCCCCCGCCACCCCTTCGCCGTCCTCTCGGGAGGCCGCTACGACGGCCTCTACCCTTCGCTGGGCCTTTCCCTCGGCGCCGTCGGCTTCGCGCTGAGGCTTCCCCTGTAGGAGTCCGCCGTGCCGCGCATCGCTCTTTCCAAGGGAAGACTGCTGGAACCGTCGCTGGAGTGGCTCTCTGGCCTGGGCTTTTCCCGGCCCTCCCTGGAGGGGCGGGGGCTGGCCCTCCCGCTGGGGGAGGGGTGGGAGGCCGTCCTGCTGAAGGGCCACGACGTTCCCGTCTTCGTCCAGAACGGGGCCGCCGACCTGGGCGTGGTGGGCTCCGACATCCTGGAGGAGGAACAGCCCGACGTCTACGACCTTCGCGCGCTGGGCTTCGGGAGGTGCCGCCTCTCGCTGGCGGCCCCCCGTCCCTTGGACGGCCTGCCGGGACCCCTGCGGATCGCCACCAAGTATCCCCGGACGGCGGGCCGCCTCCTCAAGGGCCGCGGCCTCTGGGGCCGGTTCATCCGCCTCTCCTCCTCGGTGGAACTGGCGCCCGTTCTGGGCCTCTCCGACGCCATCGTGGACTTGGTGGACACGGGCCGGACCCTCCGGGAAAACGGCCTTTTGGAACTGGAGGTCCTCCAGCGGGTGGAGGCCCACCTCGTGGCCAACCGGCGCTCCTACCGCTTTCTCGAAGACCGGTGGCGGGAGGAGCCTTCCCCGCCCCCGTCCACGGGACCCCAATCCCGCAAGGGAAGCGAGGAAGCGGGTGCCCATGCTTGAAGAGAATCGCAGGGGAGAAGCCCCCTCCCCGTTGGGGAGACCAAGCCTTTCCTCCGGGAAGCCGTGGTGCCGCCGAAGGCTGGGCCAAACCATCGCGGAATGCAGGACGGGCCCGGGGGCTTGCCAAATGGAGGGACGCGTGTAAAATAAAGAACCCCTGGTCGGGGCGTAGCGCAGCCTGGTAGCGCACTTGGTTCGGGACCAAGGGGTCGCTGGTTCAAATCCAGTCGCCCCGACCAGCCCCCCTCCCTTTCCCCCGAGGCTGCCCAAAATCCCCCAAGGCGCCGCATCTCGCTTTTTCGACGCGGCATGGAGGCCGGAAAGGCAGGGAAAAGTGAAAAGAAAAAAACTCTTCGATCTCTCCGATCTCCCCGGTCCTCGCTTTTTTCCTCAGCTCCTCATCACCTTTTCACGTCCGTGAGTCGGGAAAAGCAAAAGCCGCTGTCCGCAGTTGGTTCTTCCTCCGTTGGGGCCGCGGTACGGTTGCCTGCGCCGGGAGAGAGGAATATCCTCGCAGAGGTTCCGTTGGGGGGAGCGGGAGGAGCGCCGTGTTCGACGACATCCGGGCGATCAAGCGGAACGATCCGGCCTGCGGGCCCGGCGAGTGGATCCTCTACCCCTGCCTCCACGCCATCGTGGTCCACCGGTACGTGAGCCACCCCCTCTACCGCCTGGGAGTGCCCTTCCTGCCCCGCCTCATCAGCCAGGTCATGCGCTTTCTCACCGGCCTGGAGATCCATCCCGGCGCCGAGATCGGCCCGGGCTTCTTCTGCGACCACGGTGCCGGGGTCGTCATCGGCGAGACGGTGAAGATCGGCCGGAACTGCGTGATGTTCCACGGCGTCACCCTCGGGGGAACGGGTAAGCAGAAGGGCAAGCGCCACCCCACCGTCGGAGACGACGTCTTCATCGGCACCCACGCGACCATCCTGGGCCCGGTGACCATCGGCGACCGGGCGAAGATCGGTGCCGAGACGGTGGTGATCAACCGGGACGTCCCCCCCGACTGCTCGGTGGTGGGGGCCCCCGGCGTCATCGTTCGGCGGGGGGAGCGCAAGGTCCACGAGCCGCTCCCCGTCTCCCTCTACCACCTGGAGGCCAAGGCCGGCGCCGCCGCCACCCTCCCGGACGGTGAAAAGGGCCGCACCGGAAAGGGATAACCTTCCGGAACCGTCCCCCTTGCCGCCTCCCAAAGGAGGGCATTCAAATGGTGGTTCGTTGCCTCATGAAGGAATCTTTCCAGAAGCCGGCCGATGCGAAGCGGTTTCGCCGCGGGGAAGATCTTTGGAAAAATGGGGATCCTCGGCTTTCGAAGCGCCGGGGGCATAAGCCCTCCACCGGCGTGGCCTACGGGATTTCGGTGGTGACCACCCGGAAGGACCTGGCGGCCCTGATCGCCAAGGTCGGCCCCAAGCCCTTCAAACTGACCCTCGCCAACACGTACACCGACGTGATGGAGCCCTACAAGAAGGGGTAGGGGCGGATCTTACCCCTCCGGGTAGGCGGCCATCTCCGCCTCGGCCACCCGCCGGGTCAGGTTGTGGTACCGGGCCTGGTTGGCCTCGAAGATCCGCCTTGCCAGCGCCCGGGTTCGGGCGGTGGCGGCGAGGGCCTTGAAGAGGGGCCGGACGAACTTCATGCGGCCCACCCGCGAAAGGACCTCCTCGATCTTCGGGAAGACCGGCTCGTAGTCCGACTGGGCGGCGATGACGAGCCACTCCACCAGGATCTCGTAGTTGCCCCGGCCCGAGAGCCCCAGGAGCCCGTCCAGGTCTCTCAGGGATTGGGCGGGAAGGGGGCGGGGGAGGTTTTGCAGGAAGAGAAGGGTCTCGTCGGGGTTGAGGGCCCGGAGCTCCTCCGCCGGCGGCCGCTTCCCCTGCGCCCACGCGGAGGCCATCTCCAGCACGAAGGCCATGCGCGCCGACTGGAAGCGCGGCGCGTTGGCGGGCAGCCCGGGGCGGTAGAGCCACTCCTCCGCACCCACCCGCCCCGCCAGCCCGGGCAGGCGCTCCTCCAGGAAGGCCAGGAACTCCTCGGTGGTGATGGAGGTGAAGCGGAAGCGGGCGATGTAGTCCCGGATGAAGCGGTCGAAGACCTCCCGCCCCGCCGTCCGCTCCAACAGGGCGACGAAGCGGGCGCCCTTCTCGTAGGGCACCTCCGAGTAGACGGCGTCGGGGTCCACGCCCCAAAGGTCGGTCTTGAGCCGGGTCAGGGGGGAATCGAGGCCAAAGCGCTCCATGGCCCGGTCCAGGGCCCCCTGGCCCAGCGCCCAGGCCAGAGCCGCCGCCTCCTCTCCCTTGAGGACCTCCAGGATCCGCCTCTCGGCCCAGACGGTGAAGCCCTCGTTGAGCCAGAAGTCGTTCATGGTGGCGTTGGTCACCAGGTTCCCGGTCCAGGAGTGGGCCAGCTCGTGGACCACCACCGCCACCAGGGAGCGGTCTCCGGCCAGCAGGGTGGGGGTGAGGAAGGTCAGCCGCGGGTTCTCCATGCCGCCGTAAGGAAAAGAAGGCGGCAGGACCAGCATGTCGTACCGCTCCCATTCGTAGGGGCCGAAGATTCCCTCGGCGGAGGCGATCATGCTCTCGATGGCGGCGAATTCGAAGGCCGCCGTCTCCACCGTCTCGGGCTCCGCCCAGATCCGCGACCGGGGGCTGAGATCCCGGCTTTCGAGCCGGCCCGCCGCCAGGGCGAAGAGGTAGGTGGGGATGGGCTGGGGCATCTCGAAGACGAAGGTCGTTCCGGACCCCTCGGGCCGCTTCCCCCGGGGAGCCGCCGCCATCACCACGGTGAAGCCGGCGGGGACCGTGATCTCCGCCCGGTAGGTCACCCGGACCCGGGGGCTGTCCTGGCAGGGAAGGAGGGAGCGGGCGTGGTGGGGCTGGCACTGGCTAAAGAGGAAGGGGTGGCTTCCCCCCGCCGTCTGGGCCGGCTCCAGCCACTGGAGCCCGGTGGCTTCGGAGGCGGTTCCGTAGGCGATCCGAACCGCGTCGGTACCGGGGGGGAGGTCCAGGGAGAGGCGCCGGCCGAGGATGGGGTCGGGCTCGCCGAGGGCGTGGGGGACGGGCCGTCCGTCCTCGGTGGTGACGGAGGCGATGCGGAGGCCGTCGGTGTCCAGGTCCAGGGCTCCGGAAGAGGGGCGATCCAGGCGCAAAAGGACCTCGCCCGACAGGGTCCTGGACGGGAAGTCGGCGCGGAGGAAGAGCTCCAGGCGGCGGACGGCGGGCTGTTCGGGGTCGTAGAAAGAATGGGGGTCGATACGAGACATGGCGGCTCCTTCCGGAGGGGTCCCGGAAGGGGGGCTCCCCTGCCTGGACCGGAAGCGGGAGGATACCCCGGGCGGGGGGTGCGGCTCAAGAGGGGGCCCCAATCCCGCGATGGAAACCGAACAAGCGGCGCAAGTCCGTGGAAATCTTTCGGATTCCAAGAATACACTGCTGTCCAAATCCTATGCGGGGAGGTTTTCCGCCTTTCACCCGGAGCGAAGCGGAGGGTGAAAGGCAGGCCGCAGGATTGGGCCTTGGGCGGGGGGAAGGGGTTGCCAGGGGGGCAATCTTTTGATATCGTTACCCTTTCACCAGGGTACCTAACCCCGGACCCCGTAGGAGCGATCCATGATGGAGCAGAAGTTCATCGAAATCGAGGTCGAACCGCGGCCCCAGGTCCGCAAGAAGGGCCGCCAGTGGGCCAGAGCCAAGGGCCTGATCCCCGGTATCGTCTACGGGGGAGGGAAGGAGCCGGTTCCCATCGGCGTGGACCCCAAGAAGATCATCGAGATCCTGCGCTCGGAGAAGGGCCGGAACTCCATCCTGCTCTTTTCTCTGAAGGGAACCAAGGCCCAGCGCCACGTCATGGTGAAGGACATCCAGATCAACCCCGTCACCAACGAGCTCATCCACGCCGACTTCACCCGGATCATGATGGACCAGAAGGTGAAGGTCCGCGTTCCGGTGGTCTTCGAGGGAACCGCCTTCGGCGTGAAGAACGAGGGGGGCCTGGTGGACGTCATCATGCGGGAGATCCACGTGGAGTGCCTTCCCGCCGACATCCCCGACAAGGTGGTGGTGAACCTCGCCCCCCTGCACGTCGGGGACAGCGTGAAGGTCTCCGACCTCTCCCTTCCCGAGGGGGTCAAGGTGGTTGGAACCGATCCCCACCAGTCGGTGGTGAACGTGGTGGCCCCGCGCATCGAGGCCGCCCCCGCCGCCGAGGCCGCCGAGGCCGCCGAGGCCGTCCAGGAGCCGGAGGTGATCGGCAAGGGCAAGAAGGCCGAGGCCGAAGAGGAAGAGGGCAAGGAGAAGAAGGAAAAGGAAGGCAAGTAGCCCCTTTTCCCCCGTCGCGCCATGGCCGTCGAATACCTCGTGGCGGGGCTCGGGAACCCCGGGCCCCGCTACGACCGTTCTCCCCACAACGCCGGCTTCCTCGTCGCCGACCGGTTGCGGGCCCTTGCCCGGGGGCCGGCCTTCTCCCGGAGGGGCGAAGCGGAGGTGAGCCTCTGCCGGTGGAGGGGCAACGGTTTCCTGCTCGTGAAGCCCCAGACCTTCATGAACCTCAGCGGGCGGGCCGTGGCCCGTCTTCTCCACGAAGAGGACCTGCTCCCCGAACGGCTCGTCGTGGTCTTCGACGACCTGGACCTTCCCTTCGGGAGGGTGCGCCTCCGGCCTTCCGGCGGGACCGGCGGCCACCACGGCATGGAGTCCATCGTGGAGCACCTGGGCACCACCGCCTTTCCGAGGGTCCGGCTGGGGATCCAGGATCCCTCCGTTCCCAAGGAGGGACAGGTGGACTACCTTCTCACCCCCCTTCCCCCGGAGCGGTACGGGATCCTGGAGGAGGCGGCGGAACGGGCGGCCCGGGCGGTCCTGGACGCCGTGGCGGCGGGCTTCACCGCCGCCATGAACCGCCACAACCGGAGGGAGCCCGCGGGAGAGGACGAGGAGGGCGGCTGAGATCCCGCCCCCGCCAGGGGCCCCCATCCCGCGATGGGAACCGAACAGGCGGCGCAAGTCCGTGGGAATCTTTCAGATCCCCAAAATAGCCCCATCACCTGCCAAGGGATTGGGGGCATTCGAGCCGAAGGCGGGGAGGGACCCCGAAGGGCAGGCCGAGCGTTCCGACTGGCTTGGCCAGCCGAACGCGGGGGAGAAGCCCCTCCCCGTTGGAGAGACAAAGCCTTTCCCTCGTGCAGCACCTACTTCACCGAAGGCAAGACCACTCCATCGCGGAATTTGGGAAGGAGCGGGAGAATGGACAGGGGCAAGGTTTTCGTGGTAGGCTAACGATCGCCTTCTTCCTCCTCCCGGGTGTGGAGGGGGCTCAGGCCAGAAGGAGGACAAGACGTGAGACATTACGAGACGATGGTGGTGTTGCCACCGAACCTCGGGGAGGCCGACCTGGAGGCCGTGGTGTCCCAGGTGGAGAAAGACCTTCTCGAGCGCTTCGGCGGCCAGAACCTGGCGATCAACCGCTGGGGCAAGCGGACCCTCGCCTACCCCATCCGGAAGTTCACCGAGGGGTACTACGTGCTCTTCGAGTACGACTCCGACCGGGAGGACTGCGTGGCCGGCGTGGAGCAGCGGCTGCGGCTCAACGAGAGCGTCATGCGGTACCTGACGGTGCGCCGCGACGAGGAGCTCCAGTCGGAGGCCAAGATGAAGGCGCGGACGGCCAAGCGGCGCCGCCACGCCGAGGAAGAGGACGTCGACCTCGGGGACACCTTCTCCGAAGAAGACCAGGACGTGGAGTGAGGACGGGCCATGAGCGACCCTAGAAAAGACGCCAAGGGCGCCAAGAAGAAGCGGTTCTACAAGAAGGACTACCTCTTCAAGCGGAAGAAGTACTGCAAGTTCTGCGACACGGGGGTGGCCTTCATTGACTACAAGGACGTGAAACTGCTCTCGGGGTACCTCCGGGAGCGGGCCAAGATCGTCCCGCGGCGGATCTCCGGGACCTGCGCCATCCACCAGCGCCAGCTCACGGCGGCCATCAAGCGCGCCCGCCTGCTGGCCCTCCTGCCCTTCACCCAGGACTGACGGAGGAGGGGCCCATGAAGATCATCCTCAAGGAAGACGTGGAAAACCTCGGCAAGCGGGGCGCCGTCGTCACGGTGAAGGACGGCTACGCCCGGAACTACCTCCTCCCCAAGGGCATGGCCATGCGGTTCACGCCGGGGGCCGTCAAGGTCCTGGAGCAGGAGCGCCGCATGTACGAGGCGCGCCAGCTCAAGGCCAAGGAGGACGCCCAGGCCATCGCCGAGAAGCTCGAGGCCCTCGAACTCTCGGTCCTCAAGCGGGCGGGGGACCAGGACGTCCTCTACGGTTCCGTCACCCCCACCGACGTGGCGGACCTCTTGAAGGAGAAGGGCTTCACCGTGGACAAGCGGAAGATCGTCCTCCACGAGCCCATCAAGAAGCTCGGCGAGTACGAGATCCCCATCCGCCTCCACCCCGAGGTGGCTCCCAAGGTGAAGCTGGTCGTCCAGAAAGAAGAGTAGGATGCGCCCCACGTTTCCACGGTGGAAGGCTTACGCCCTGGCCCTTCCGACCCTCCTTCTCCCGGGACTTTCCCACCTGTGCCTGGGGCGGAGGGGCCGGGCGGCGGCCTTCTTCCTCATCGTCAGCGCCACCTACGCCGCGGGCTTGCACCTCTCCGGGGCCCTCTTCCCCTTCGACGCCCCCAACTGGCTCTACCGCCTGGGGGCGGTGGGCCAGTCGGGTCTGGGACTCCTCTACGTGGGCGGGCGGGCCCTGGGCCTGGGGAAGCTGGGCCCCGAGGCCGTCACCGACGTGATGTTCGGCTACGGCAGCACCTTCTTGGTGACGGCGGGCCTCATGAACATGCTCCTGATGATGGACGCCTTCGACATCGCCGTGGGGAGGAAGGAGTAATGCTCCGGGACCACTTTCTCTCCCTCCTGGCCTACTCGGTCCTGGTGGCCCTCTTCTTCGCCGTCCTCTACCACCGGGAACCCAGGGCCATGGTCCGGTCCGCCGCCAAGACCCTAGGCTGGATGGTGCTGGGGTCCCTCCTCTTCGCGTTCCTGATGTTCTGGACGGGGCCGTGACCGCCGGCGGGTTCCTCCGGTACTGGCTCCCCCCCCTCCTCTACCTGGTTCTCATCTTCCTCCTCTCCGGAATGTCGTCTCCGCCCCTCCCGGTGGGGTGGGACGGTAACCTCCTTCACTACCCCGAGTACGCCGTCCTCGGCCTCCTCCTCGCCCGGGCCCTCGAAGGCGGCCGGAGGGCGGCGCCCCTCCTCCCCTTCCTGGTGGGGGCCTTCCTGCTGGCCGTGGTGCTGGGCGCCCTGGACGAACTGCACCAGAGCTTTGTGCCGGGCCGGATGCCCGACCCGGTGGACTGGTTCCACGACGCCGTGGGCGCCGCCGCCGGAGCGGCCGCCTGGGGAATCTGGCGATGGATCCGCTCCTTCTAACGCTGGCCTTCGGGGGCGGCGCCCTCGCCGTCCTCTTGGTCCTGGGGCTTTTCCGGTTGGCACGCCGGCCGGCCCGTTCCGAGCCCGCTCCGGAGACCGAACGCCCCTCCCGCGATCTGGTGGATGGCCACCGCCCCCCCGAATGGCGGAGCCTGGCCTGCCAGCTCCTGGGGATGCTCCGGGCGGCGCTGGGGGCCGAGGGCGCCGTCTGCCTCCTGCCCGAAGGGCAGGGCTGGCGGGTGGCGGCGGTGAGCCCTGGCCTCAAGGCCGCCGCTTCCGTGGCCCGGCGGGAGGGCCTTCTGGTGCTGGCCCTGGAAGGGGGGCAGGAGGTGACCGCCGAGTCGGTCCATCCCGCCGCCCTGGGCTATCTCCCGGGCCTCACCGACCAGATGGCCGTGGCCTTCGTCCCCCTGCTCCACCGCGGGAAGCCCCGGGGCCTCGTTGCCGTCCACCGCCCGGCGGGGCGGCCCTTTCAGCCCGCCGAGACGGCCCTGGCCAGCCGCTGCGCCCACCTCTTCGACGCCTGGGAAACTTACGCCGCCCACCTGGACCTCCTGGCGGCCCGCAGCGACGAGGCGGACCGGCTGGCGCGGGCCCTGGAGGACCTCCTCGGCCACCGGGAGCCCCGGGAAATGGCGGGACGGATCCTGGACCACCTCTTCGATCTCCTTCCGGCGGTGTACGGCTACACCATCCTCTACAGCAACGTCTACCGGGAGGCCTACATCGAATCCAAGCGCTTCGAGGTGCCCGAAACCTTTGACTTCGTGGACCGGAGCACCTGGACCTACTGGGTCCTCCTGAAGGGCCGCGAAACCCTCTACCTGGAGGGACCCGCCAGCCGGGAGACGGCCATGCCGGTCCTCTTCGAGGGCGAGCCCTTCCCGGCGGGCTCGGTGGTCTACCTCCACCCGCTGACTTCCGGCGAGGAGATCTTTGGCGTGGTGGGGGTGGTGGGAAAGGAGGAGACCCCTTTCTCCGAGGAGGGCCGGCGGGCGGCGGGACGCCTGATCGGCCAGGCCGCGGCGCTCATCCACCTGGCGCTCCTGAAGAACTACCAGGAAAAGTACGCCACCCGGGACGGACTCACGGACCTCTACAACCGCCGCCACTTCGACATGGAATTCCCCAAGGAGCTGAGCCGCGCCCAGCGGGAGGCCAAGCCCCTCTCCCTCCTGATGATCGACCTGGACCACTTCAAGGCCGTCAACGACACCTTCGGCCACCCCGCGGGGGACGTCGTCCTCAAGGAGGTGACCCAGGCCATCCGGAAGGAGCTTCGCGAAATTGACCTCCTCTGCCGGTACGGGGGAGAGGAGTTCTGCGCCGTCCTGCCCGGGTGCGCCTCCGGCGAGGCGGTGGCGGTGGCGGAGCGGATCCGGGCGGCGGTGGAGGCGCTTCCCTGGGGCGGGCGGACGCCCCTCCCGGCGGCGGTCACCGTGAGCGTGGGGGTGGCCACCTTTCCCCGGCCCCACGCCACCCCCGAGGCCCTGCTCAAGGCCGCCGACGAGGCCCTCTACGTGGCCAAGAAGCGGGGCCGAAACCGCGTGGCCGCGGTCTGAAAGCGAATGGGCCAGGCCGGCCGGGGGGAACCTTTGAACAACGAGGTCCGGGAGATCGGGGAGTTTTTCCCCTTCTTTTCACTTTTTACTTTTCCCGGCCTTTAGGCCCGCCGGCGGCTTGACCGGAAGGGGAATTGTCCTTTAAAATGAAGTCTTAGAGGGGGCTTCGATGCGCGTGCTGCTGGTGGGAAGCGGAGGAAGAGAACACGCCCTGGCCCGAAGCCTCGCCCGTTCCCCCCGCGTGAGCGACCTTCTCTGGGCCCCCGGCAACGGAGGGGCCTCGGGAAAGATCCGAACCGCTCCCGTCAAGAGCGAGGACGTGGACGGTCTCGCCCGGCTGGCCCAGGAGGAGCGGGCAGACCTGGTGGTGGTGGGCCCCGAAGTTCCCCTGGCCCTGGGCCTGGCCGACCGCCTCGGTGCCCTTTCCATTCCCTGCTTCGGCCCCGTGGCGGGGGCGGCCCGGCTGGAGGCCTCCAAAGTCTTCACCAAGGAGTTCTGCCGCCGCTGGGCCATCCCCACCGCCGAAGGCCGGGTCTTCGACCGGGCGGAGGAGGCTCGGGCCTACCTGGAGTCTTACGGCGGCCCCTTGCCGCTGGTGCTCAAGGCCGACGGCCTGGCGGCCGGGAAGGGGGTCCTCCTCTGCGGCGGAAGGGCGGAGGCCCTCGAGGCCGCCGAGGCGATCCTCGTCCGCAAGGACTTCGGCGAGGCGGGAAACCGCCTCCTGGTGGAGGAGTTTCTCGAGGGAGAGGAGGCCTCCCTGCTGGTCTTTGCCGACGGGGAAGACTACGCCGTCATGCCCCCCGCGCGGGACTACAAGCGGGCCGAGGACGGCGACCGGGGGCCCAACACCGGGGGCATGGGGGCCTACTGCCCGGCCTCGGTCCTCAAGGAGGGGCCGCTGCAACGGGCCCTTAAGACCATCATCGAGCCGGCCCTGCGGGGCATCGCCGCCGAGGGCCACCCCTACCGGGGGGTCCTCTACGCCGGCTTGATGGTGACCGCCTCCGGCCCCCGCCTCCTGGAGTTCAACTGCCGCTTTGGCGACCCCGAGACCCAGGTGGTCCTGCCCCGCCTGGAGTCGGACCTGGCGGAGGTGGCCCTGGCCTGCGCCCGGGGCGGTCTACGCGGCGTGGCGATCCGCTGGAAGGCCGAGGCGGCGGTCACGGTGGTCCTGGCCTCCCGGGGTTACCCCGGTTCCTACCGGACGGGGTTTCCCATCGAGGGCATCGAGGAGGCGGAGGATCTTCCGGGGGTCCAGGTCTTCCACGCCGGAACGCGGCGGGAGGGGGACCGGGTGGTCACCGCCGGCGGCCGGGTCCTCAACGTGACGGCCCTGGCGCCCACGGTGGCGGAGGCCCGCGAAAGGGCCTACCGTGCGGCAGAGCGCATCCGCTTCGAAGGCAAGACGTACCGGACCGACATCGCCGGGGGCCTCTGAGCCCCCGTCTTCGGGCCCCCCGTGGGCCTGCATCCGAAAGAGAGGACAACCATGAGCGACTTTCCCAAACTTCCCCGCGTGAAGACCGCCCTGCCCGGACCCAAGGCCAAGGCGATCATCGAGAGGGACGAGAAGTACGTCTCCACCTCCTACACCCGAGGCTACCCCCTGGTGGCCGAAGAGGCCCGGGGGGCCATCGTCAAGGACCCCGACGGCAACTTCTTCCTGGACTTCGCCGCCGGCATCGCCGTGGTGGCCACGGGCCACTGCCACCCCGACGTGGTGGCCGCCGTCCGCGAGCAGGCCGGAAGGCTCATGCACATCAGCGGGACCGATTTCTACTACACCTCCCAGGTGGATGCCGCCGAGCTGGTCTCCCGCCACGTGGGCGGGAGCGGCACCAACCGGGTCTTCTTCGGCAACTCCGGGGCCGAGGCCATCGAGTGCGCCATCAAACTGGCCAAGTACCACACCGAGCGGAAGCGCTTCCTGGCCTTCTTTGGCGCCTTCCACGGCCGCACCACCGGCGCCCTGAGCCTCACGGCCAGCAAGGCCACCCAGAAGGACAAGTTCTTCCCCCTCATGGGCGGGGTGACCCACGTCCCCTACGGCTACTGCTACCGCTGCCCCTACGGCCAGACCTACGGGAAGTGCCGCTTCGAATGCGTTTCCTTCATCGAGGACACGGTCTTCCGCACCATCTGCCCGCCCCAGGAGGTGGCCGCCATCTTCGTGGAGCCCATCCAGGGGGAGGGCGGATACGTGGTGCCCCCGCCGGAGTTCCTCCAGGGGCTGAGGGCCATCTGCGACCGGTACGACATCCTTCTCGTGGACGACGAAGTCCAGGCGGGCATGGGACGGACGGGGAAGTTCCTGGCCATCGAGCACTTCGGGGTCCGGGGAGACGTCACCTGCCTGGCCAAGGGGATCGCCTCGGGCCTGCCGCTCTCCGCCTGCGTGGCCTCCGACCGCATCATGAACTGGCCTCCGGGGAGCCACGCCTCCACCTTCGGCGGGAACCCCGTCTCCTGCGCCGCCGCCCGGGCCACCATCCGTCTCCTGGACGAGGGGCTCATGGCCAACGCGGCGGAGCAGGGGGCCTTCCTGATGGAGGGGCTGAAGGAGATGATGGGGCGGTTCCCGGTCATCGGCGACGTCCGGGGAAAGGGCCTCCTGATCGGCGTGGAGCTGGTGAAGGACCGGGAGACGAAGGAGCGCTTCCCCGAACTCCGGGACGAGGTGGAGGTGGCCTGCTACCGCCGGGGTCTCCTCGTCCTCGGCTGCGGCCCCAACACCGTCCGGATCTGCCCCCCGCTGGTCATCGACCGGAGCCAGGCCAAGACCTTCCTGGAGATCTTCGAGGCGGCCCTCGAGGAAAGTGTGACGCGGATCACAGGGGGGGCTTGACCGCTCCCCTGGGCCTGTGACACCCTCCCTCCATGAAGGACGGGGTTACCGTTCACTTCTGGGGCACTCGCGGAAGCGTGCCCTGCTTCTCCGGGGACAAGGTCCGCTTCGGGACCAACACCTCCTGCGTGGAGCTGCGCTGGAGCCACGGGGAGCGCATCGTCTTCGACGCCGGCACGGGGATCATCGCCCTGGGCCAGTTCCTGCACCGGAGCGACGCCTTAGAGGACGCGCCCCTCCACCTCTTCCTTTCCCACTTCCACTGGGACCACATCCACGGCCTTCCGTTCTTCCGCCCCGCCTACGACAAAAGGACCCGCATGGTCATCTACGGGCGGGCGGGGGTGGAGAAGGTCTTCACCGGCCAGCTCCTGGCCCCCTTCTCCCCCATCCCCCTGGAGGCCCTGGCGGCCCGCATCGAATACCGACGGATCCGGGCCCCCTTCGAGGTGGGGGCCGCGCGGGTGGAGCCCTTCGAGGTGAACCACCCCCAGAAGTGCCTGGCCTTCCGGGTGGAGGTCCTGGGCCGGACGGTGGTCTACGCCACCGACACCGAGCCCGACGGGGGGAAGGCCGACGCCCTCCTGGCGGAGAAGGCTTTAGGCGCCGATCTCTTGATCATGGACTCCAACAATTCGGTGGAAGAGGCGGCGGAGCGGAAGGGGTGGGGGCACTCCACCTGGCGGGACTGCGTGAAGACCGCCCGGAGGGCCGGCGTGAAGCACCTCGTCCTCTTCCACAACGACCCCTTCCATTCGGACACGGCCCTCCAGCGGAAGGAGCGGGCCGCCCAGCGCCGTTTCCACAGCGTCCAGGCCGCCTACGACGGCCTGGTGGTCCACCTCTGAGCGGGGGTCCCTTGGCGGGAGAGGGGCTCCTCTTTCTCGGAAGCAACCTGGAACCGCGCCTCCACCGGCTTCTCGAGGCGGAGCGCCTGTTGGTCCGGTGGGGCGGGGTCGAGGTTCTTTGCCGGTCGGCGGTCTACGAGACGGAGCCGGTGGTCCGCCTCCGCCAGCCGTGGTTCCTCAACCGGGTCCTCAGGGTGCGGGGCCCGGCGGACGGACCTTCCCTCCTGGCCTTGGTCCAGCGGGTGGAGGCGGCCCTGGGGCGACGCCGGGGGACCGACAAGGGTCCCCGGACGGTGGACGTGGACATCCTGGACTGGAAGGGGTGGGCGCTGGAGACTTCACGCCTCGTCCTCCCCCACCCGGCCATCCCGCAGAGGCGTTGCATTTTGGTCCCCCTTCGGGAAGCCGCGCCGGACTGGCGCCACCCCCGGCTGGGGGCCGGGGCCGGGGAGCTCCTCGGCGCCTGCGCCGACCGGTCGGCGGTGCGCCTATTCCTTCCGGTACTTGACGAGGAGGGGTGAGCCCTCGAAGCCGAAGGCGGCCCTGAGCCCGTTCTTGAGGTAGCGGGAGTAGGCCTCGGGCGGGGGGAAGCGCGAGTTGGTGAAGATCGTCACGATGGGCGGGGCCTCGCCGGTCTGGACGGCGTAGCGGATCTTCAGCTCCTTCCCCTGGATGGACGGCGGGGAGACCCGGGCCACCAGGTCCTTGACCGCCTCGTTGAGGACCGAGGTGGGAACCTTCTTGCGGAAGTTGTCGAAGACCCGAGCCGCCTCGGGAAGCAGGCGGTCCACGTGCCGTCCCGTCCGGGCCGAGACCCGGAGCAGGGGAAGGTAGGGGATGAAGGCGAAGCGCTCCCGGACGGCCTCCTCCACCTGCCGGGCCCGCTCCTCGCCGCCCAGGAGGTCCCACTTGTTGAGAACCACCATGCCGGCCCGCCGGGACCGCTCCAGAAGGCCCGCGATGTGGGCGTCCTGGTGGGAGGGCTTTTCGGTGGCGTCCAGGACCAGGAGGGCCACGTGGCAGGTCTCCAGGCTCCGGCGGGCCAGGATCACCGACAGGATCTCCGCCCCGCGCTCCGTCTTGCTCTTGCGCCGAATGCCCGCCGTGTCCAGGAGGAGGAAGTCCCGGCCGCCGGCGGAGACGGGGGCGTCCACCGGGTCCCGCGTCGTCCCCGGAATCTCCGAGACCAGGGCCCGGCGGGTCCCCAGGATGCGGTTCAGGAGGGAAGACTTGCCCACGTTGGGACGGCCCACGATGGCCACCCGGATGACGTCCTCCGGCGGTGCCTCCGCCTCCGTGGCGGCCCCCGCCTCCCGGGCCTGGGCCACGAGGAAGTCCCACAACTCCTCCGTCCCCCCGCCGTGCTCGGCGGAGACGGTGAAGACGGGGTCGAGGCCCAGGGCGTAGAAGTCGGCGGCCCGCGACCGATGCTCCTCCACGTCCACCTTGTTCACCACCAGCGCCGCCCGCTTCCCCGCCTGGAGGAGGCGCCGGGCGATCTCCCGGTCCACGGGGTTGAGGCCCTCCTTGCCGTCCACGAGGAGGAGGACCAGGTCGCCCCCCTCCAAGGCCACCTGGACCTGCTCCTCCACCAGCGCCAGCAGGCGGTCCTCCCGCTCGCCAAAGATTCCGCCCGTATCCACGAGCTGGATGGCCTCGCCGTCCCGCTCGGCGACGGCCACGTTCAGGTCCCGGGTCACCCCCGGCTGGTCGTGGACCAGGGCCTTGCGCCGTCCCAGCAGGCGGTTGTACAGCGTGGACTTGCCGACGTTGGGCCGGCCGGCGATCACCACCGAGAAGAGCCTGGACACGGGAACCTCCCGATGACAGGATAGCAGAGGCCGGAACGGTTGGCGACGGCGGGAATGAACTCCCCCGGAGGCCGGTTCCGGATCTGGAGGTGAAACGATGACCCCCGACGAGACGACGTCCCCGTCCGAGGGAGGATTGGAGCAGGCCTGCTACAAGGCCCTGGAGGCGGTGGTGGACCCCGAGCTGGGCCTCGACGTGGTGAGCCTGGGTCTGGTTTACCGGTTGGAGGTGAAGGGGGGGGAGGTCCAGATGGACATGACCATGACCTCTCCCGGCTGTCCCGTCGCCGACCAGCTCCTTCTGGAGGCCAACAACGCCCTGCTCAAGGTTCCCGGCGTGGAAAAGGCCCGGGTGAACCTCGTGTGGTCCCCCCCCTGGACCCCGGAGCTGATGAGCCTGGAGGCCAAGATGGCCCTGGGCTTCGCCTGAGGCGGCCTGGGAAAATTCCCCCATGGCCCCGGGCCGGAAGGCGTTCCGGGTTGGAGCGGGGTTGGGGGTATACTACGATGGTCAACGGAATGCGTCGGCGGAGGACCGGAGAAGCGGCCCGCGGGAATCGCACCGGGGCTCCGGCGGCAGAGGGGCGTCCTTTCCGGCCCCGGAGGAAAGGGGTGGCTCATGAGGTTCGGTGTTCCCAAGGAATGCGGTCTCCAGCCCAACTGTGAGGAAAAGCGGGTGGGCCTCACGCCCGCCGGAGTTCGCGAGCTCGTCGAAGCGGGCGCCGAAGTGGTGGTGGAGACGGGGGCCGGCTCCGCCGCGGGCTTCGGGGACGAGACCTACCGGAAGGTGGGCGCCCAGGTGGTTTACTCCCACGAAGAAGCGGTGGGCCGTTCGGAGGTGGTGGTCCGCATCGGCAGGCCCTCCCTTCCCGACCTGGACCTCATGGTCCCCGGGACGGCGGTGCTGGGCTTTCTCCACCTGGCGGTAGCGGGGGACGCCTACCTGGCCAAGATGAAGAGCCGCGGCCTTACGGCCCTCGGCTACGAGGTGATCCAGGACCACGACGGAACGCTCCCCATCCTGCGGATCTCCTCGGAGATCGCCGGGAAAATGGCCCCCCAGATCGCCGGGAGGCTCCTGGAGACCTCCTCCGGCGGCATGGGGATCCTCCTCGGCGGCGCCCCGGGAATCCCCCCCGCCGACGTGGTGGTCATCGGCGGCGGCACCCTCGGCTTTCACAGCGCACGGGCCTTTCTGGGGCTCGGGTGCAGCGTGTACGTCCTCGACATCTCCCAGAAGGCCCTGGAGATGATCGACCGCCGCCTGTTGGGCAAGGTGGTCACCGCCCACGCCACCAAGGAGAACCTGGAGAAGTTCGTGGCCTTCGCCGAGGTGCTGGTGGGCGCCGTCCTGGTTCCCGGCGAGATCGCCCCCATCGTGGTCACCAAGGAGATGGTCCAGCGGATGCGGCCCGGCAGCGTGATCCTCGACTTCTCCTTCGACCAGGGGGGGTGCGTCGAGACGACGCGGTTGCAGGGGCCCACGGGTGGCGTCTTCGTCCGGGAGGGGATCCTCCACTTCGCCGTGCCCAACTGTCCCTCCTTCGTGGCCCGGACCTCCAGCTACGCCTTGACCCACGCCCTCCTTCCCTTCCTCCTCTCCATGCAGCAGAAGGGCGTGAAGCGGGCCATGGCCGAGTGGAAGGACCTCCAGCGCGGGTGCTACCTCTTCAACGGCGAGGTGGTCAGCCGCTACATCTCCAAGAACCCCGCCGACCTGTCCCGGCTTCTGGGGGGGGAGTGAGCCATGTCCTGGATGGACGACTACAAGAAGAAGCTCTGCACGCCGGAGGAGGCCGTTCGGGCCGTCATGTCCGGCGACTGGGTGATGATCAGCGGCAACGCCGCCGCCCCCTGGGCCCTTCTCCACGCCCTCGCCGCCCGGGCCGACGAACTCAGGGACGTCACCCTGTCCCACGTGCTCCTCATGGGGGAGGATCCCTTCAGCAAGCCGGGGATGGAGCGGGCCTTCCGCCACAACTCCCTCTTCGTGGGGCCCGGCGACCGCGCCTCGGTCAACGACGGGCGCTCGGCCTACGTCCCCATCCACCTCCACATGATCCCCAAGGCCATCCGCAGCGGGGCCAGCCGCGTGGACGTGGCCATGATCCAGTGCTCTCCCCCCGACGACCACGGGTTCATGAGCCTGGGTGTGGAGGTCATGACCACCAAGGCCGCCGTGGAGATGGCCAAGACCGTCATCGTCCAGGTCAACGAGCAGATGCCCCGGGTGCTAGGGGACTCGTTCCTCCACGTCTCCCGGGCCACCCACATCGTCGAGCACAGCCAGCCCCTCCTGGAGCTCCAGGGAAAGCCCGCCACGGAGGTGGAGCGGCGGATCGGCGCCTTCATCGCCGAGATGATCCCCGACGGCGCGACGCTCCAGATGGGCATCGGCGGCATTCCCGACGCCGTCCTGGCCCTGCTGGAGGGCAAGCGGGACCTGGGGATCCACACGGAGATGATCTCCGACGGCCTCGTGCGGGCCATGGAGCAGGGGATCATCACCGGAAACCGGAAGACCCTCCACCCGGGGAAGGTCGTCGCCACCTTCATCCTGGGAACCCGCAAGCTCTACGACTTCGTCCACGACAACCCCCTCTTCGAGCTGCACCCCGTGGAGCACACCAACAACCCCTTCGTCATCGCCCAAAACGACAACATGGTGGCCATCAACTCGGCGCTGGAAGTGGACCTGACGGGCCAGGTCTGCTCCGACTCCATCGGAACGTACATCTACAGCGGCTTCGGCGGGCAGCTCGACTTCATCCGGGGGGCGGCGGCCAGCAAGGGGGGCAAGCCCATCATCGCCCTCCCCTCCACCGCCAAGAACAACACCATGAGCCGCATCGTCCCCAAGCTCAAGGAGGGCTCCGGCGTGGTCACCACCCGGGCCGACGTCCACTACGTCGTGACCGAGTACGGGGTGGCCAACCTGTGGGGCAAGAACCTCCAGGAGCGCGCCAAGGCCCTCATCCAGATCGCCCACCCCGACTTCCGGGAGATGCTGGAGAAGGAGGCGCGGGAGCGTCACCTCCTCGTCTGAGGTGGAAGGAGGAGCGGTGAAAACCGTCACCATCGAGTACTGCGGCGTCTGAAACTACGAGCCCAAGGCGGCCGGTCTGGCCGTCCGGATCGAGAAGGAACTGGGCCTGAAGGTCACCCTCATCCGGTCCTCCGGGGGGGTCTTCGAAGTGGCCGTGGACGGGAAGCTCCTCTACTCCAAGAAGCGGACCGGCCGGTTTCCCGACGAGGATGCGCTTCTTGCGGAGATGGCGGCCCTTCGCAGGTGACCTTTGCCCGGACCACGGAGAAGGCCATGGACATCAACGCCGTCATCCTGATCGTCGAGGCCCACGCCGAAAAGATCGCCGAGAGGTACGTGGAGCGCCTCCGGAAGGAGGCGGGGATGGAGGCCTACGCCCTTAAATCCGACCGGGAGATCAAGGACCACGTCCGGCGCGCCTACGAGGAGATCGGAACCTGCCTCGACGACCCCGGCCACCCGGTCCTCCAGGACCACTTCCGGGAGACGGGCCGGCGGCGCCGGAAGGAGGGCGTTCCCCTCGTTCAGTTGGTGCGGGCCGTCCAGATCGCCCGCATCGTCCTCTGGCAGTACGTCCTGGAGCAGGGTGTCTTCGACTGCACCGCCAACCTGTACCAGGGGCTCAACCTCTACCGCCAGGTGGTCAACTTCTTCGACCGCGCCGTCCTTTACGCCATCGAGGGCTACCAGGAGTAGCCCGTCGGCCTCCCCCGAGGATTCAGCAGCAGCGCTGGGGAACGCCCTCCGGCACGGGGGCGGGGCCGAAGGCCTGCGGAGGCAGGGGCTTTCCCCGGAGGGTGGCCACCGCCCGCCGCGCGGCGTCCCAGAGGACGATCACCACCATCGCCATCATGACGGCGGTGAGCCCCGCCTGCAGGTACCCCTGGAAGGCCTTGCCGGGCTTCTGGGCCAGCGGGAGGTAGATGTTGGCGATGCCCAGGGCCCCCGCCGAGAGGGTCGTCACGGCCACGAAGACCATGGGGACAGCCGTGGCCCAGGCGTAGCGCACCTTTCCCATGTTCACGAGGAAGGTCGTCCCGATGGCCAGGGCCACCGTGGCCAGGAGCTGGTTGGCGGTGCCGAACATGGGCCAGATGGTCTGGACGGTGCCGGTGTAGATGAAGTACCCCCAGGAAAAGCAGATGACCGTCGTGGTGGCCACGTTCCCCGGCAGCCAGGAGGGGTTCCCCATGGGCTTGTAGTAGTTCCCCAGGAACTCCTGGAGGAGGAAGCGGGCCACCCGGGTCCCGGCGTCGATGGTGGTCAGGATGAAGAGGGCCTCGAACATGATGGCGAAGTGGTACCAGACGGCCATGAGGGGCCTCAGCCCCGGCAGGGCCCCGAAGATCTGCGCCATCCCCACGGCCAGGGTCACCGCGCCGCCGGCCCGTCCGGTCACGTCCTCCCCCACCTCCACGTTGAGGGTGGCCAGGTCCACCGTCTCCATCCCCAGCTTGTGGAAGAGCTCGGGGGGAAGGTTGATGGCGAAGTAGTCGCCGGGGTGGAGGGAGCAGGCGGCGATGAGGGCCACCACCCCCACCAGGCTCTCCATGAGCATGGCCCCGTAGCCGATGAAGCGCGCGTGCGACTCCCGGTCCACCATCTTGGGCGTCGTCCCCGAGGAGACCAGGGCGTGGAAGCCCGAGATGGCGCCGCAGGCGATGGTCACGAACATAAAGGGGAAGAGCTTGCCGGGGATGATGGGCCCGCCGCCGTGGACGAAGGCGGTGAAGGGCTCGAAGTGGAGGTCGGGGTGCACCACCAGGACACCGGCCACCAAAGCGAAGATCGTCCCCACCTTCATGTAGGACGACAGGTAGTCCCGGGGCGCCAGGAGGAGCCACACCGGCAGGACCGACGCGGCGAAGCCGTAGAGGGCCAAGAGAACCGTCAGCTGGTGGGCGTTGAAGGTGAAGAAGCGGGCTAGGGCGGAATGGGCGACGAACTGCCCCAGGATGACGCAGATCAGCAACGCCGCCACGCCCCCCAGGGAGGGCCCCCGCACCGAACCGGGGTGGATCTTGAACATGAAGAGGCCCATGACGACGGCGATGGGAATGGTCATGGCGATGGTGAAGGTTCCCCAGGGCGAGGCGGCGAGGGCGTTGACCACCACGAGGCCCAGGCCGGCCAAGGCCACCACCACGATGAAAAGAACGGCCACCCCCGCCGTGAAGGCCGCCACCGGGCCGATCTCCGCCCGGGCGATCTCCGGAAGGGAGCGCCCGCCGTGGCGCACCGAGGCCACCAGAATGGTGAAGTCGTGGACGCACCCCGCCAGGACCGAGCCCAAAAGGAGCCAGAGCAGCCCCGGCGCCCAGCCGAACTGGGCCGCCAGCACCGGTCCCACCAGGGGTCCCGCCCCGGCGATGGCGGCGAAGTGGTGGCCGAAGAGGACCCACTTGTTCATGGGCAGGTAGTTGTGGCCGTCGCGGAAGCGGTGGGCCGGGGTCGTCCGGGAATCGTCCAGCACCAGCGCCCGGGCGGCCAAGAAGGCGCTGTAGTACCGGTACCCCAGGGCCAGAACGCAGAGGGCCGCCACCATAATCGGCAGGGTGTTCATCGAGCCTCCCCCCTCGCGGACGCGAGGTCCTTTCTTACCACCGGAAAAGTGGCCGCGCAAGCGCAGGGCCAGGGCCCCAATCCCGCGATGGGAACCGAACAGGCGGTGCGAATTCCTGATAACCTTGCAGATGGCAAGAATAACCCCACCACCTGCCAAGGGATTGGGGGCATTCGAGCCGAAGGCGAAGAAGGCGCCCGCTGGGAGAGAGGCGGGAGAGAGGGGAGGCCGGAACACGGCCGTCCAAAAACCTATCCGGCGAGAAGATCTCGTGAACAGGCCCCCTGCCTATCCCACCGCGACGACGATCTTGCCGAAGTGTCCACCTCCCTGCATGAGCCGGAAGGCCTCGGGAGCCTCTTCGAAGGGGAAGATCCGGTCCACAACGGGGCGGAAGCCGGCGAGGGAGACGGCCCGGTTCATGCGGTCGAACATCTCCCGGCTTCCCACGAAGATCCCGCGGAGAAGGACGCTCTTCATGAGGATCGCCGTGACGGGAAGGGGTGCGGAGACGCCGGTGAGGACGCCGATGACGCTCACCTGGCCGCCGATGCGCACGGCCTTGAGGGAGCGCTCCAGGGTCCCCGCGCCGCCCACCTCCACCACGTGGTCCGCGCCGCGGCCGTCCGTGGCCTTGAGGACGTCGCGGTCCCAGTCGGGGCTGGCGGCGTAGTCCAAGGCCGCCCGGGCCCCCAGGGAGAGGAGGCGCTCCCGCTTGGCGGGGCTCCCGGAGGTGGCCAGCACCTCCGCCCCGGCCATGCGCGCGAACTGGAGGGCGAAGAGGGAGACCCCTCCCGAACCCTGAACCAGAACCGTTTCCCCGGGCTTGAGGGGCCTGGGGCCCTCGAAGAGGGCGTTCCATGCGGTGAGGGCGGCGCAGGGGAGGCAGGCCGCCTCCTCGAAGGAGAGGTGGGCAGGAACGGGGACCGAACCGGCCTCGGAGAGCAGGGCGTACTCGGCGAGCATCCCGTCCAGCGGGCCGCCGAGGGTGGTCTTCCGGGCCTCGGCCGTGGGCTCCCCCGCCAGCCAGCCCTGGCAGAAGGCCCCCATCACCCGGTCGCCGGGCCGGATGGCCGCCACCCCCGGCCCCACGGAGGCCACCTCTCCGGCCCCGTCGGAACAGGGGATCAGGGGCAGGGGTTGGCGGGGATTGTAGGAGCCCCGGACGGTCATGAGGTCGCGGAAGTTGAGCGAAACGGCCCGGACCCTCAGGAGGACCTGGCCCGGTCCCGGTTCCGGGACCTCCCGCTCGCTGGCCTTCAGGTTTTCGAGGCCGAAGGCGCCTTGGATTTCCCAGACCTTCATCGGAAACCTCCTTCGAAAGCCGAAGGCCAACGTACCACGGAGCCGGGGGTAGAAAAAAGGACTACCGGCCCCGGCCCTCCTGGGGTATGGTGGGGAGGGAGGTGTCCGGTGAAGAGGCTCCGTTCGACGACGGTGTTGTGCGTGGCGCGGGACGGCCGGGTGGCCCTGGGAGGCGACGGCCAGGTGACCTTCGGCCAGACGGCCATCAAGCACCGGGCCTCCAAGGTCCGCACCCTCTACCAGGGGAAGGTCCTGGCCGGATTCGCGGGCGGTGTGGCCGACGCCTTCGCCCTTTTCGGCCGCTTCGAGGGCAAGCTGGAGGAGTACCGGGGGAACCTGGAGCGGGCGGCGGTGGAGCTGGTCAAGGAGTGGCGCACCGACCGGCTCCTCCGGCGGCTGGAGGCGCTCCTCGTCGTCGCCGACCGGGAGAGGCAATTCCTCCTTTCGGGGAGCGGAGAGCTCATCGCGCCCGACGACGGGCTCCTGGCCATCGGGTCGGGAGGGCCCTACGCCCTGGCGGCCGCCCGGGCCCTGCTGCGCCACACCGACCTGCCGCCCCGGGCGGTGGTGGAGGAGAGCCTCCGCATCGCCTCGGAGATCTGCGTGTACACCAACGGGAACTTCGTCATCGAGGAGCTGGGCTGAGGGGGAAGGGCTTCCCCGGCCCCCTTGGCCCCGACGCCGGAGGATCGCGCATGGTCAAGACCGAACCGGGCTCCCTCTACAACCGGTTGGAGGATCCCCTCACCCCCAAGCGAATCGTCGAGGAGTTGGACCGCTACATCATCGGCCAGAAGGACGCCAAGCGGGCGGTGGCCGTGGCGCTGAGGAACCGGGTCCGGCGCCAGACCTTGCCCGAGGACCTCCGGGAGGAGGTCGCCCCCAAGAACATCCTCATGATCGGCCCCACGGGGGTGGGAAAGACCGAGATCGCGCGGAGGCTCGCCCGGCTCACCGCCTCCCCCTTTCTCAAGATCGAGGCCAGCAAGTTCACCGAGGTGGGCTACGTCGGGCGGGACGTGGAGTCCATGATCCGGGACCTGGTGGAGATCGCCTTCAACCTCGTCCGGGAGGAGAAGGTGGCGGAGGTGCGGGAGCGGGCCCGGGCCCAGGCGGAGGAGCGCCTGCTGGACCTGCTCCTTCCGGCGGCGCCCCGCCCGGGGGACCGGGCGGCGGCGGGGGAGGGGGTCCCGGAGGCGACGGCCCCGTCCTTCCTGGGAAGCCGGGAGCGGCTGAGGGAGTGGCTCCGCGCCGGAAAGCTCGACGACAGGACCGTGGAGGTGAACGTGCCCGAAGGGGGCGCCTCCATGCGGGTCTTCACGCCGGCGGGGATGGAGGAGATGGGCATCCACCTCGAGGACTTCCTCCCCGGTCTGACCGGCGGGAGGCGGAAGGTGCGGAAGGTCAAGGTTCCCGAAGCCCTGGAGCTCCTCGCCCGGGAGGAGGAGGACAAACTGGTCTCCAAGGACGACATCGCGCGGGAGGCCGTCATCCGGACGGAGCAGAGCGGCATCGTCTTCCTGGACGAGATCGACAAGGTGGCCGGCCGGGGCTCCTCCGGCCACGGCCCCGACGTGAGCCGGGAGGGGGTCCAGAGGGACCTCCTGCCCATCGTGGAGGGCACCCGGGTCAACACCCGACACGGCCTGGTGCGCACCGACCACATCCTCTTCATCGCCGCCGGGGCCTTCCACATGTCCAAGCCCAGCGACCTTCTGCCGGAGCTCCAGGGCCGCTTCCCCATCCGCGTGGAACTCCAGCCCCTGGGGAAGGAGGACTTCGTGCGGATCCTCAAGGAGCCGGAGAACGCCCTCCTCAAGCAGGCCACCGCCCTGCTGGCCACCGAGGGGGTGGAGGTGGCCTTCACCGACGATGCGGTGGAGGCCATGGCCGCCTACGCCGACGCCATCAACCAGCGGCTGGAAAACATCGGCGCCCGGCGCCTCCACACCGTTCTGGAGCGGGTGATGGACGAGGTCTCCTTCAACGCGCCCGAACTGGCGGGGACCCGGGTCACCCTCGACCGGGCCTACGTGGACGAGTGCCTGAGGGACGTGGCCGCCGATCAGGATCTCAGCCGGTACATCCTCTAACACGCCTGTCCAATCCTGCGGCCTGCCTTTCACCCTCCGCTTCGCTCCGGGTGAAAGGCGGAAAACCTGCCCGCATGGGATTTTCGGACAGCCGTGATCCTCTAAGGGCCCTGACGCCCCTCCCAGCGGCCCTCAGCGGGTCCACGTGACCTCCGCCCAGCCGCCGTCGGGGTTAACGAAGCGAAAGAGGGTGGGAACGCCCTTGGGGACGAGGGTCTTGAGGAGCGAGCCCTTCAGGACCACCTTGGAAGCACTCTTGTAAGTCACGGTGGTGTACGGCGTTCCCCCGATGGCGACCTGCATCCCGTTCTGGAGGTTGCTCCCCGTGACGACGATGCGGAAGGGACCGGTCTTCTGGACCAGCGCGGCGATCGCAGGTGGAACGACGACGGTCAGGGTGCCGGTCCGGGTGCAGGTGAGGGTGCCGGCGGTGGCGGTGAGGGTCCAGATCCGGGTCCCGGGGGTCGCGTAGGTGTGGGAGGGGTTCGCTTCCGACGATCCCGACCCGTCCCCGAAGTCCCAAACGAAGGAAGGCGTGCCGCAGCCGGGGGTCACCTGGGCGGCGGCGGAAAAGGTCCCGGCCTGGCCGGTGTTCAGGAGGGAGGGGACGGCGGCGGTGCAGGTGAGGGAGCAGGAAGCCACGGTGACGGATCCGCTGCGCTGGCAAACGACGCCGTCCGCCGAGGCGCTGAAGGTCCACGTATAGGTCCCCTCGGAGGCGTAGGTGTGCGAGACATTGGCGCCCGCTTCCGGGGGCGAGCCGTCGCCGAAATCCCACGCAAGAGCCGGAGCCGCGGCGCACTGGGAAACGGTGGCGGCGCCGGCGAAGGACGCGGGCGATCCAATGGGGACGAAGGAGGGACCGGAGGCGGAACAGGCGACCGAGCAGCCTCCCCGGAGAACCACGCTGTGCTGGGAACCGGCCGCGGCAAAGGAGACCGGAGCCGCCCCGGCAACCTGGACCGGCGTGTAGAGGTCGGCCAGGGAGCCCTGGCCCAGCTGGCCCGAGTCGTTCCAACCCCACGTCCACAGGCTCCCGTCGTTGAGGACGGCCAGAACGTGGGCGAATCCCAGCGCCACCGACGCCACGGGGGAGGGGAGTCCCGCCACCTCCACGGGGAGGGTGCGCCTCTGCGTGGTTCCGTCGCCGAGCTGGCCCTTCCCGTTGTCCCCCCAGAGCCAGAGGGAGCCGTCGTCGAGGATCGCCGCGCTGGTGTGGCCCCCGGCGGCCACCGCCACGGCGGGGCGGGGCAGGCCGAGGACCGGTCCCGGAGTCGTGCGGGAGGTCGTGGTGCCGTCCCCCAGCTGGCCCTCCGAATTGTAGCCCCAGGCCCAGACGGAGCCGTCCTGGCGGAGGGCCAGCGCATGGTAGGCGCCCGCCGCCACGGAGGTGGCCTGGGTGAGCCCCGCGGCCTGGACGGGGGAGGAGGAAGAGACCGTGGTTCCGTTTCCGAGCTGGCCTTGCTGGTTCGAGCCCCATCCCCACACCGTCCCGTCGGCGAGGACGGCCAGGCTGAAGAGGCTCCCTGCGGCCACCCCGACGACCGGTCCGAGACCGGCCTTCTGCACCGGCGAGCGGTGGATGTCGTAGTCGTTGCCCCAGACCCACACGGTGCCGTTGTCCTGTAGGGCCAGCGTGTGGAAGGATCCGGCGGCGACTTGGACGATTCCGGCGAGGCCGGCGATGGGGAGGGGTGCCCCGCTGGGGGTGTAGTCGGCGGTGGCCAGTTCTCCGTAGTAGTTGTCGCCCCAGGAAGCGACGGTGCCGTCGGCGAGGAGAGCCACCGTGTGGTAGGTTCCGCCCGCCGCCCGCAGGACGGGTCCCAGGCCCGACACCTGGGCGAGAAAATCCCGATAGATCCGGCGTCCCCGGCCGAGCTGCCCGTCGAAATCGGAACCCCAGGTCCAGACCGAACCGCCGGCGGCCAGGGCAGCGGCCGAGTCCCACCCCGCCGCGATGCCTCCCACCTCCCCCAGACCGGTGACGGGTCCCAGCGCGGCGGCGTAGGTGCAGGTGCCGTTGCCCAGCTGGCCGTAGAAATTCACTCCGAGGCCCCACGCCGTTCCGTCGCCGTCGAGGAAAAGGCTGTACTGGTTGCCGGCGGCCACGGCGCGCACCCCCGAAAGGCCGCTCACCGGGACGGGCGTGAGGCCCGCGCCGTCCCCCCACTGCCAGGCGGTGCCATCGGCGCCCACGGCCAGGGCGTGGTTGTACCCCGCCGCGAGGGCGACGATGCCGGTCAGGCCCTGGACCTGCACGGGGCTCGGCCGGTTGGTGGTGGTTCCGTCCCCCAGCTGCCCCTCGCCGTTGCGGCCCCAGGCCCAGACCGTCCCGTCCACCCGCCGCGCCAGCGTGAACCATCCCCCCGCGGCGATCTCCACCACGTCCGAAAGACCGGGCACCGCTGCGGGAAGGAGGTGGCCGGTGGTGGTGCCGTCGCCCAGCTCCCCGAAGGAGTTGCCTCCCCAGGTGTAGACGGTGCCGTTCTGGTGCAGGGCCACGCTGTGACCCAGACCGGCGGCGACCTGGGTGATGGCGGCCAGCGACAGCGTGTGAACGGGGGTGGAGCGCCGCACCGTCGTGCCGTCGCCCAGGACGCCGGAGGCGTTGTTCCCCCAAGCCCAGACCGAACCGTCGGCCCCCAGCGCGAGGGTGTGCTGCCGGCCCGCCGAGACCTTTTTGATGCCGGAGAGTCCCGACACCGGAACGGGCGTGCTGCTGGACAGGAAGGTGCCGTTGCCCAGCTGGCCGTCCAGGTTTCGGCCGAAGGCCCAGACCGTTCCATCCTCCAGGAGAACCACCGTAAAGCCATCTCCCGCGCTCACCCCCTTGGCGGGACCCAACCCCGAAAGGAGGCCGGGGCTCGACGCCACGGGGGGCACTCCGTCGCCGAGCTGGCCGCGGGCGTTGCTTCCGGCGGTGTGCAGCGACTGCCCGAGAAGCCCCGGGCCCGACAGGAAAAGGCCCAGGAGCAGAGAGAGCGTTCCGAAGCGCGGGGCGCCGGAGGCCCCCAAGGTGGCCTTCACCGCGCCGCTCCCGTTCAGAAACCCGAATTTGGCCATGGGACCCTCCAAGCCGTCTCCCGGAACCCCGCCGGGGGGCAGTCTATTCTCCATCCAGGCACCATGACCAGGGCTTCCCCTTGGACGTTGTGGCGGCGCCTATTTCCGCGGTGGGTTACGGGGGAGGCGGCGCGGGGAGGGGGAGCCCGGCGAGGGCGTTCAGGGGCCGGCGCCTTCCCGGAAGGCCTTTCTCAGAACCTCCTCCAGGTAGTCCAGGTGGATGCGGACGGCCCGCCGGGCCCGGGCGGGGGCCCCGGCCTCGACGGCCTCCAGGATGGCCAGGAGCTGGACCCGAATGGCCTCCCCCGCCTCGGGAAAGCGCTGGAGGCGGATGCGGCTGGCGGGAAGCGCGTTCTGGACCAGCCGGTCAATGGCCTTCCGGAGGTGTTCGAAGAGGGTGTTGTGGGTGGCGGCGGCCAGCAGGGTGAAGAAGGCGACGTACGCCTTGCCTCCGGTCTCCCGGCGGAGAAGGTTCTGGGCGTCGTGGGCCAGGGCGTCGGCGGCGAGGGACCGGAGGGCGGCGAGGTCCGCTTCGCCCCGCCGCTCGGCCGCCAGGGCCGCCCCTTCGGCGTCGATGATCTTCCGGAGTTCGAGGAGCTCCCAGATCTTGGCCGGGTCCACGCCGATGAGTTCCTGGAGGGCGCTCTCCGTCTCCTCCCCCAGCGCCGCCGCCACGTAGACCCCCGACCGGGGCCGGACGGTGAGGATCCCCTTCGCCTCCAGGGTTCCCACCGCCTCCCGGAGGGTGGGCCGGCTCACGCCCAATTCCCGGGCGAGCCGGGACTCGGAGGGAAGGCGCTCCCCCGGCCGGAAGGCGCCGGAGGCCACCAGGCGGGCCAGGTGTTCGGCCGTCCGCTGGGAGAGGCGGGGGTTTCGGTCCACGGGCTTCAGGCGCACGGCGTCCTCCGGGCTGGTAAGACCAGATTCCCTCCGAAGATACACCCCCGGAAGGCCCCTGGCAAGGTCCGGCCCCCTGGAAGGCGGGGAAGGGGGTGAAGGTGCCCAAGAATTCGATGTGTTTGGGAACGCCTTCCGGCGTCTCCGGGGGGCAGGGAAGGGCGCAGCCGGGGCCCTTGACTTGGCCCCGATCCTTCCTTAAAATTGGAATGTGGTCTGACCAGTTTGGAGGTCCCAGGACCGGGAAGGAGGGGAGGATGGCCAGCGGGCGGTTTCCCGGGCGTCCCGTGGTGGTGGTGGACGGTTGCCGGACGCCCTTCGTGCGGTCGGGCACGGACTTTGCGGACCTTTCGGCCTACGACCTGGCCCGGTCGGCCCTTTCGGGGCTTCTCCACCGTACGGGCCTTGACCCCCGGGAGATCGGCCTGCTGGTCCTGGGGTGCGTCATCCAAGACGCCGACACCTCCAACGTGGCGCGGGAGGCAGGGCTGGCGGCCGGTCTCCCTCCCGCCTGTCCGGCTTTCACGGTGACGGTGGCCTGCGTTTCGGCGAACGTGGCCTTCCTGAACGCCGCCCACGCCGTGGCGTCGGGACAGGTGGATGGGGCCATCGCCGGCGGCACCGAGACCCTCTCCGACGCCCCCATCCGCCTGAGCCGGGCCCTCAGGAAGAGGCTCATGGCCGCCCAGAAGGCCCGGGGACCGCTGGACCGGATCCGGCGGTTCGCCGGCACCCGCCTCCGGGACCTCCGGCCCCAGATCCCCGCCATCGCCGACTTTTCCACGGGCCTCACCATGGGCCAGAACGGAGAGCGGCTGGCCAAGCGCCTGGGGGTCACGCGGGAGGAGCAGGACGCCTACGCCCTGGCCTCCCACCACAAGGCGGCGCGGGCCCAGCGGGACGGCAAGCTCGGGGCGCAGATCGTCCCCGTGACGGTGCCCGGCTCCTTCCGGATCGTGCGGGAGGACAACGGCATCCGGGGGGACAGCACGCCGGAGAAGATGGCCTCGCTGAAGCCCGCTTTCGACAAGACCTTCGGGACCCTCACCGCCGCCAACTCCTCCTATCTCACCGACGGAGCCTCGGCGGTGCTCCTCATGGCCGAGGAGAAGGCCCGGGCGCTGGGGATGCGGCCCCGGGCCCGCCTGGTCTCGTCGGCCCTCACGGCCATGGACCCGCTGGACGAACTCCTCCTGGGGCCGGCCTTCGCCGTTCCCAAGGCCCTGGAGGCCGCCGGGATCGGGCTCGAGGAGGTGGGGGTGGTGGAGATCCACGAAGCCTTCGCCGCCCAGATGGTGGCCAACCTGAAGCTCCTCGAAAGCGAAGCCTTCGCCCGGGAGAGGCTGGGCCGGACCTCGGCGGTGGGGAAGGTTGCCCCGGAGCGCCTCAACGCCTGGGGCGGGTCCCTCTCCATCGGCCACCCCTTCGGGGCCACCGGAGGAAGGCTCATCGCCACGTGCGTCCAGCGGATGGAGGAGGAGGGGGCGCGGTACGGCCTGGTGGCCGCCTGCGCCGCCGGGGCCATCGGAAACGCCCTGGTCTTCGAGAGGGTGGAGCCATGAAGGCGGTCAATCTCGAAAAGCGGCTGGACGGGGTGGCCGTCCTCACCCTGGACAACCCCGATGGGCCCCACAACATCCTCTCCCGGGACCTCTTCGCCGAGTTCCGGCGGGTTCTCGAAGAGGTCCGCACCGATCCCCACGTCAAGGCGGCGGTGCTGATCAGCGGGAAGCGGGATTTTCTCGCCGGGGCCGACATCAAGTCCTTCTTCGCCATGAAGGAGCCCTCGGAGGGGGAATCGCTCTCCCGGGAGGGCCACGCCCTGCTCGACCTCATCGCCGAAAGCCCCAAGCCCTTCGTGGCCGCCATCCACGGCCAGGCCCTGGGGGGCGGGGTGGAGCTGGCCCTGGCCTGCCACTACCGGCTGGCCACCGACGACCCGGCGACGGTCCTGGCCCTCCCCGAGGTGACGCTGGGCGTCCTCCCGGCGGGGGGCGGCACCCAGCGCCTGCCCCGGCTGGTGGGGCTCGCCCCCGCCCTGCCCCTGCTCCTCACCGGCCAGAGGGTGAGGGCCCGCAAGGCCCTGCGCCTGGGGCTCGTGGACGCCCTGACCTCGCCGGGGGGGCTTCGGGAAACGGCGGCCCAGGCGGCCCGGAGGCTGGCGGAGGGGACCCTCAAGCCCCGGCGGCGCCGGAGGAGGCTTCTCGAACGGCTGATGGAGCGCCCGCCCCTCCGGGGCCTCGTCTTCCGACAGGCGCGGAAGGGCGTCCTCGCCAAGACGCGGGGCCTCTACCCCGCCCCGCTGGCCATCTTGGAGTGCGTGCGGGAGGGCTACGAGAAGGGGCCCCGGGCGGGATTCCGCCGGGAGGAGGTCCTCTTCGGCGAGCTGTGCGCTTCCGAGGCCTGCAAGGGGCTTCTGGGCCTGGCCCTGGCCATGATCGAACTGAAGAAGCCCCTGCCCGGGCCCGAGGGGAGGAAGGTGGGGACCCTGGGCGTCCTGGGGGGCGGCTTCATGGGGGCCGGCATCGCCTCCGTCTCCCTCAAACTCTGTCCCGTCGTCGTGAAGGACGTCTCCGACGCCGTCCTGGGAAAGTGTGCCAGGACCGTCTGGGAGGGCCTCTCCAAGCAGGTGAAGTCGGGGGCGCTGAACCGTTTCGAGCGGGACCGGCTCTTCGCCCGCCTCCACCCCGCCCTGGACTACGGCGACCTGAAGCGGGCGGACCTCGTGGTGGAGGCGGTCTTCGAGGACCTGGAACTCAAGCGCCGGGTGCTCGAGGAGACGGAGGCGGTGGTCTCGCCGGAATGCGTCTTCGCCTCCAACACCTCGGCCCTCCCCATCGCCTCCATCGCCGAGAGGGCCAGGATTCCCGAGAGGGTCCTCGGCATGCACTACTTCTCGCCGGTCCCCCGGATGCCCCTTCTGGAGATCGTGGTGACGCCCAGGACCTCGCCGGAGGCCCTGGCCACCGCCCGGGCCTTCGGGGTGGCCCAGGGCAAGACCTGCATCGTGGTGAAGGACGGCCCCGGCTTCTACACGACGCGGATCCTCTCGCCGTTCCTCAACGAGGCCATGGTCCTGCTGGAGGAGGGGGCGGCGGTGGAGGCGGTGGACCGGGCCCTCAAGGACTTCGGGTACCCGGTGGGCCCCGTCGCCCTCATCGACGAGGTGGGCATCGACGTGGGCGCCCACGTGGCCAGGGAGTTCGGCGATGCCTACGCCTCCCGGGGGCTCTCCTCCAGCAAGGCCCTCCCCGCCCTCTTCGAGGCCGGCTACCATGGAAGGAAGAACGGCAAGGGCTTCTACCGCTACGACCGGAGGCGGAGGGGTAGGAAGCCCGTCAACCGGGAGGTTTACGCCTTTTTCGGCGGCCCCCGGCGGAAGGAGATGCCGGCGGAGGAGATGGCCGAGCGGCTCGCCTTCCTCATGGTCAACGAGGCCGTCTGGTGCCTCCAGGAGGGGGTCATCTCCTCCCCCCGGGACGGCGACGTGGGGGCCATCCTGGGGCTGGGCTTCCCGCCCTTCCGGGGGGGGCCCTTCCGGTTCCTGGACACCCTGGGGGCGGGGGAGGCGGTCCGCCGGATGGAGGGGTACGCCGAGCGCCTGGGACCCCGTTTCCGGCCGGCTCCGCTCCTTCTGGAGACGGCCCGGAAGGGAGAGCGGTTTTACGGGGGATCCTGACGGCGGGGGCTGGACCGCCGGGAGAAGGAGCGCCGCCATGGGCTACCGAAACTTCGTGGAGGTTCTCAGGGACCGCTTTCGGGAGCATCCCGACCGGCCCTGCCTGCGCTTCTACCGGGACGGCGCGTGGCGGGAATGGACCTACGGGGAGGTGGAGCGGCGGGTGAAGACCCTCGCCGGCGCCCTGGCGGTGGCGGGGATCGGGCCCGGCGACCGGGTGGCCCTCTACTCCCGGAACCGCCCCGAGTGGGCCCTTTTGGACCTGGGGACCTTCTTTGCCGGCGCGGTGGTCACCCCCCTCTACGCCGACCTCACCGCCGAGGAGGCGGCCTACATCCTCTCCCATTCCGGAAGCCGGCTGGTCTTCGTGGAGGACCGGCCCAAGTTGGAGAAGATCCTCTCGGTCCAAAAGGAGCTCCCCGGCCTGGAACGGGCGGTCCTCCTGGACGGGGAGGCCCGGGAGGCCCCCTTCGTGGTCTCCCTCGCCGACTTCGAGCGCGCCTCCGACCCGGATGCCGCCGAGGCGCGGATCGCCGCGGCCCTCCAGAGCCCCCCCGAAACCCCGCTGACGCTGGTCTACACCAGCGGCACCACCGGGAGGCCCAAGGGGGCCATCATGACCCACGGAAACGCCGTGGGGGTGACGGAGGCCGTCCGGAAGGCCGTCACCGAGCCCTACCTCCACTTCCTCAACCTCAGCTTCCTGCCCCTGGCCCACTCCCTGGAACGGGTGGGCGGCCACTTCACCCCCCTCAGCCTCGGGGGGACCATCGCCTACAGCCGGGGTCCCGACCGCCTGGCGGAGGACTTTAAAGAGGTGGCCCCCGAGTACGCCATCGCCGTGCCCCGCTTTTTCGAGAAGATCTACGACCGGCTGGAGTCCCAGCTGAGGGACGTGCCGCCCTGGAAACGCCGCCTCGTGGAGTGGGCCCTGGGCGTCGGGACGAAGACGAGCCTCCTGAAGGAGCGGGGGGCCACCCCGCCGCTCCTCCTGCGCCTCGAGGGGGCCCTCGCCGACCGGCTGGTCTTCGCCAAGATCCGCCAGCGGCTGGGGGGGCGGATCCGGTACTTCGTTTCCGGGGGCGCGCCGCTCTCGGCCGATCTGGCCCGCTTCTTCCACGCCGCGGGGATCCTGGTCTGCGAGGGCTACGGCGCCACCGAGACCTCCGCCCCCGCCACCCTCAACACCCCCCTGGCCTACCGCTTCGGAACGGTGGGCAGGCCGCTCCCCGGGGTGGAGGTGAAGATCGCCGCCGACGGGGAGGTCCTGGTGAAGGGCCCCAACGTCTTCGCGGGGTACTACGGGGACGAGGAGGCCACCCGGGAAGCCTTCACCGAGGACGGCTTCTACCGCACCGGGGACGTGGGGGAGCTGGACGAGGACGGCTTTTTGAAGATCACCGACCGCAAGAAGGAGCTCATCATCACCGCCTCGGGGAAGAACATCGCCCCAACCAAGCTGGAGAACCTCCTCAAGGCGAGGCCGGGCATCTCCAACGCCCTGGTCCACTGCGACCGGCGTCCCTACGTGGTGGCCCTGCTGACGCTGGACCGGCCCGCCCTGGACAAGGTCCTCCCGGGCCTGGGCGGCCGACCCCTCGACGACCCCGACCTTCTGGCCCACGTGGAGCGCCAGGTGCGGGCGGTGAACGAGCGGCTTCCCAAGTACGAGCAGATCAAGGTGTACCGCCTCTTGGAGGAGGACTTTTCCGCCGAGGCCGGAACCCTGACCCTGACCTTCAAGCTCAAGCGGCGGGTCATCGAGGCCCGGTACCGCGACCTCCTGGACCAAATGTACCTGGGCCACGTGGGCCGGGAGGGCGGCCTTTGAGCGGGAGGAAATCCACATGACGTCGCCCTTTACCGAGGACCACGACGTCTTCCGCCGCTCGGTCCGCCGCTTCCTGGAGACGGAGGTGGCGCCGTACGCCGGGGAGTGGGAGGCAGCGGGGCGGATTCCCCGGGAGGTCTTCCGGCGGATGGGGGAGCTGGGCTTTCTGGGGATCACCGCGCCCCCGGAGTACGGCGGCCAGGGTGGAGACCTCCTCTTCGCCGTGGCCTTCCTCGAAGAGCTTCCCCGCTCCCTCATGGGGGGCTTCGCCGCCTCCGTGTCGGTCCAGGAGTTCATGGCCACGGCCCACATCGCCGCCCACGGCTCGGAGGTGCTGAAGCGCCGCTACTGGGCGCCCTCCATCGCCGGAGAGAAGGTGGGTGCCCTGGCGGTGACGGAGCCCGACGCCGGCTCCGACGTGGCGGCGCTAAGGACCACCGCCGTGCGGGACGGGGAGGTCTTCGTCGTCACCGGCGCCAAGACCTTCATCACCAACGGCGCCGAAGGGGACTTCTTCACGACGGCCGTGAGGACCGGCGGCCCCGGCTCGGGGGGCATCAGCCTCCTGGTGATTGACGCCGACACGCCGGGGGTCAAGGTGGCCCGGCGGCTCAGAAAGGTCGGGTGGCACGCCTCCGACACGGCGGAGCTGGCCTTCGAGGAGGCCCGGGTTCCGGTGAAGAACCTCGTGGGTCCGGAGAACGGAGGCTTCGGCCTCCTCGTCGAGGCCTTCGCCCTGGAGCGGCTCTGCGCCGCCGCCATCGCCGTGGGGAGCGCCGACCTGGCCCTGGAAACAACGGTGCGCTACCTGGGGGAACGGAAGGCCTTCGGGAAGCCCCTCCACGCCTTCCAGGCCCTCACCCACCGCCTGGCCGACGCCGCCGCCCGCCTGGAGGCCGCCCGGCACCTCACCTACCACCTGGCCCGCCTGATGATGGAGGGCCAGCCCGCCGTGACCGAGGCCGCCATGGCCAAGCTGGTCTCCACCGAGCTCCTGGTGGAGGTGGCCGACCTCTGCCTCCAGTGCCACGGCGGCTACGGCTACATGGAAGAGTACCCCGCCGCCCGCTTCTTCCGCGACGCCCGGGCCTCCACCCTGGCCGGCGGCACTTCGGAAATCATGCGGGAGATCGTGGCCCGGGCCCTCGTGGAGCGCTTCGCCGCCGAGGACCGCACGCCGCCTCCGCCCACACCCAAGGAGAAGCCCATGAACGAAGAAATGACCGTCCCCGCCGCTTCCTCCGCCCCCGCCGGCCCTCCGACGGTGGAGTCCATCGCCCGGTCGCTCCCCGCCCGCTTTCTGGCGGAGAAGGCCGAGGGGTGGAAGAGCGTCTTCCACTACCGCATCAAGGGGGCCGAGAAGCCCGAGTGGACCGTCACCATTGACGGCAACGCCTGCACGGTGGAGGAGGGCCACCACGGAAGCCCCGACTGCGTGGTGGAGATGAAGGAGGACACCTTCCTCGCCGTGGAGACGGGGAAGATGAACCCCCAGACGGCCTTCCTCATGGGCCGGGTTCGGGTGAGCAACCTCACGGAGATGATGCGGTTCATCAAACTCTTCCGGCCCCTCGAGCGGTGAGCGGCCCGGTGGCGCCTCGGACGGGAAGGGAGGGGACGATGGCGGGACCGCTGAAGGGGACGCGGGTCGTGGACGCCAGCCGGATGCTGCCCGGCGCCGTCCTGGACCGCATCCTCCTGGACCTGGGTGCCGAGGTGATCAAGGTGGAGGACCCGGAGGGCGGGGATCCCCTCCGCCACGCCCCGCCGCTGGACAAGGGGAGCGGCGTGGGGACCGCCTTCGCCGCCTTTTGCGCCGGAGTCCGCTCCGTCGCGCTGGACCTGCGGAGCGAGGAGGACGCCGCCGCCCTCCGGAGGCTCTGCAAGGGCGCCGACGTCTTCGTCCAGTCCTTTCGGCCGGGGACGCTGGAGCGGTGGGGCCTCGGGCACGACCGCCTCTCGGCGGGAAACCCCGGCCTCATCCACCTCTCCCTCTCGGGGTACGGACGGGAAGGGCCGGACCGGGACCTCCCGGGCCACGACCTCAACTTCACCGCCGCCTCGGGGCTCCTCTCCCTCCTGCCGGAGGGCCTTCCGGGGGTGCCCTTCTCCGACGTGGCGGGAGGGGTGCTGGCGGCGACGGCCCTCCTGGCGGCCCTTCTGGAGAGGAGCCGCACGGGGCGGGGGCGCTTTCTTGAACAGCCCCTCGCGGAGGCGCTGAACCCCTTCCTCGCCTGGCCGCTCGCGGAGGCCGCCGCCGGCGGGGGCGGGCTGGGGCGTACGCTCCTCTCCGGCGCGGTGCCGGCCTACGGCCTCTACCCTTGCGCCGACGGGCGGAAGGTGGCCCTCTGCTGCCTGGAGCCCAAGTTCTGGGACGGGCTCCTATGCCTACTGGGGATCGAGGGCCACGGGGGGGCGGCGCTGGACGCCGGGCCCGCCGGGGAGGAGGCCCGGAAGGCCGTGGCCGCCGCGCTCCTGGGCCGGCCCTCCACCTGGTGGCTGGAGCGGGCGCGGCTGGAGGGGATCCCCCTCTCGCCGGTCCGCGACGTGGAGGAGGTCCGGGCCCTCCGCCGCCTCTCAACGGGGGAAGAGGGGCCGCCCCCGCTCCTGGTGGGCTTCGGAGCCGCCCGGGGGGTCGTTCCCCGGTTGGGGGAGCACACCGAGGCCCTCCTCGGAAAGCGGCGGTAAGCCCCCTTCTCCGGCTCCCACATCCCCGGAACGCGGGGCACTCATGTCCCCCCCCCCGGCTTTTCCGGGGGGGAGGGGGTGTGGTTAAATGGAAGGCCGGGAGAACGGGGGCTGGCGCCGGGAAGGGGCCCCGCACGGAACCGGGGGGAGGTGGACGTGGATTTCGAGTTCACTGGGGAACAGAAGGTCCTTCGGGAGACGATCCGCGCCTTCGCCGAGGAGAAGATCGCCCCCCACGTGCGGGAGTGGGACGAGGCCTGCCGCTTTCCGCGGGAGGTCTTCGCCGAGTTGGGGGAAATGGGCATCCTGGGGGTCCTCTTCCCCGAAAAGTACGGCGGGGCGGAGATGTCCTACGTGGACTACGTCATCGTCGTGGAGGAGCTCTCCCGCGTGGATCCCTCCGTCGGCATCGGGGTGGCCGCCCACAACTCCCTCTGCTCCAACCACATCTACCTGTGCGGCACGGAGGAGCAGAAGCGCCGCTTCCTCACCCCCCTGGCCCGAGGGGAGAAGATCGGCGCCTGGGCCCTCACCGAGCCGGGGTCCGGGTCCGACGCCGCGGGCCTGCGGACGACGGCGGTCCCCCGGGACGGAGGCTGGGTCCTGAACGGGACCAAGACCTTCTGCACCCACGCCACCGTGGGCGACACGGCGGTGGTCATGGCCCTCACCAACCGAAAGGATCCCCACCACGGGGTCACGGCCTTCATCGTGGAGAAGGGGACCCCCGGCTTCCGGGCGGGAAAGAAGGAGCGCAAGCTGGGCCTCTGCGCCAGCGACACCGGGGAGCTGATCCTGGAGGACTGCTTCGTCCCCGAAGAGAACCGCCTGGGCGAGGTGAACCGGGGCTTCCAGGACGCCCTGAAGGTCCTGGACGGCGGCCGGATCTCCATCGCCGCCCTTTCGCTGGGCGGGGCCCAGGGGGCCTTCGAGACGGCCCTCGCCTACTCCAAGGTCCGGGAGGCCTTCGGCAAGAGGATCTGCGAGTTCCAGGCCATCCAGTTCACGCTGGCCGACATGGCCACCCGCATTGACGCCGCCCGCCTCCTCACCTACCGGGCCGCCTTCCTCAAGGACCAGGGGAAGACCGTCACCAAGTTCTCCTCCATGGCCAAGATGTACGCCTCGGAGGTCTCGGTGTGGGTGGCGGAGCGGGCGGTGCAGATCCTGGGCGGCTACGGCTTCACCAAGGAATTCCTCGCCGAGAAGTTCTACCGCGACGTCAAGCTCAACACCATCGGCGAAGGCACCAGCGAAGTCCAGCGTCTGGTCATCGCCCGCCAGCTCTTTCGGGAATAACGGCCCGGAGGGGCCCGCCGAGGAGGCCATGCATCCCCTGTCCGAACCCATTCTCCGGGGCGACCGCCGGGCCCTCGCCCGGGGCCTCTCCATCGTGGAGGACCGCCGGGAGGGGTACCTGGAACTCCTGAAGGACCTCTACCGGAAGGGCGGGAAGGCCCGCATCGTCGGCGTCACCGGACCTCCGGGGGCGGGGAAGTCCACCCTCGTCAACCGGCTCATCGGCGCCTACCGCGAGGGGGGACACGAGGTGGCGGTGGCGGCGGTGGACCCCTCCTCGGCCTTTTCCGGCGGGGCCATCCTGGGCGACCGGGTCCGGATGCAGGATAGGGCGCTGGACCCGGGGGTCTTCATCCGTTCCATGGCCACCCGAGGCCACATGGGGGGCCTCTCCCGGGCCACCGCCGACGCGCTGGTGGTGCTGGACGCCGCCGGCTTCGACGTCATCCTCGTGGAGACCGTCGGCGTGGGCCAGGACGAGGTGGACATCGTGCGGGAGGCCGACACCGTCCTGGTCCTCCTGGTTCCAGGCCTCGGCGACGACATCCAGGCCATCAAGGCCGGCATCATGGAGATCGCCGACGTCTTCGTCATCAACAAGGCCGACCGGGAGGGGGTGGATCGGGTGGAGCGGGAACTGAAGGCGGCCCTCCAGCTCGCGGGGGAGGGAGCGGGCTGGACGCCTCCCATCGTGAAGACCGTGGCTTCCCGGGGGGAAGGCACGGAAGAGGTGGTGAAGGCGGTGGCCGCCCACGAGGCCCACCTCCGGGAAAGCCGGGGGAACGGCCGCCTGAAGCTCAAGTACCGCCAGCGGTTCTGGGAGCTCCTCTCGGAGCGCCTCCTGACGGAGATCCGGAAGCGCTGGCTGGACGGGGAACGGGAGGAACGCCTCCTCAGGGCCTTCGTGGAACGGAAGGCCGATCCCTATTCTTCGGTGGAGGAGATCCTCCCCCGGATCCGATGGGAGGAGAGGCCGTGAAGATCGACCACATCGGCGTGGCCGTTCCTTCGCTGAAGGAGGGCCGGTCCTTCTACGAGGCCCTGGGCCTGGTCTGCGGCGGGGAGGAAGAGGTTCCGGAGCAAAAGGTGAAGGTGGCCTTCTTCGCCGCGGGGGAGAGCCGCATCGAGCTCCTGGAGAGCACCGACCCCGAGGGGCCCGTGGGGAAGTTCCTGTCGAAGCGCGGGCCGGGCCTCCACCACCTCTGCCTTATGGTTCCGGACCTCGAGGCGGCCCTCGGGCGCCTGAAGGAAAAGGGCTACGCCCTGCTGGACGAGCGGCCCCGGATCGGAGCGGGGGGCCGAAAGGTGGCCTTCGTCCACCCCAGGAGCGCTTCCGGCGTCCTTTTGGAGCTGACCGAAGGAGAAGGACGGTGACGCGCCAAGCCCCGAAGCGCCCCGCTCCTCCAAAGGAGCCGGTCCCGGAAGGCGGAGGGGCCGGTCCCGCCTGGGGCCCCGGCTCCTTCGTGGTGGCCTACCTGAGGGACCCGCGGGAAAAGGTCTGGGGCCTGCTACTCCGGCTGGAGGCGGCGGGCTTCTGGATCCGGGGCATCGAACTCAACGCCTTCGACGACTGGGTGCGGGAGCGGGCCGCGGGGGGCCCCGGAACGCTGGGGCCCTCCACCTCCTTCCTGCCCTTCCTCCGGGTGGAGAAGATCGTGGTGGACGAGGCCCTGGGCCCTGCCGCCTCCCTGAGGGAGCGCCTGGAGGCCGCCGTCGGCCGCCCCGCCGAGGACCTTCTCTAAGGAGCCACCGTGTACGATCCCACCGACGACCGCACCGAGTCCCTCTTTTCGGCCCTCCTGTCGGTCCTGCGGGAGGCCCCGGCGGGAGCCGTCAAGCAGGCCCTCGCCGGGCTCCTGGAGGAGGCGGCGCTCCTGGAGATCCTCGCCCGGGAAGGCCGACCCCTCCCGGAGGACGGTGATGCCTTCTCGGCCGAACTGGCCGAACGCTGGGAGGCGGTGGAGGCCCTCCGGAACGAGAAGGCCGCCTCCTTCCTCTACGCCCTCCAGCGGAACGAATTCTAGGGTGACTTCCCCCACGGGCCGGCCGGCGGAGCCCTCTCCCGGCCAAAGGCCCTGTTGCGTGGTAGAATCCCCCCTCGGATCGGCGGCGGGAGAGTGCACCTCCCCGGCAGGATGGGTCCTTGTCCCCCGCGAGGTTGAGGAACCCGGCCCCTCCGCCCTCGGGCCCGGAGGGGATGGTTGGCCCTGCGGGCGCCCGTAAAGAGGGGGTTCCCGCGAAATCCAGGAGGAGACCATGGCCATTCGTGAACAGGACGCGCTCGATTACCATTCCGTAGGACGTCCCGGCAAGACCGAGGTGGTGCCCACCAAGCCCTGCCTCACCGCCCGGGACCTGTCGCTGGCCTACACCCCCGGCGTGGCGGTGCCCTGCCTCGCCATCGAGAAGAACCCCGAGGACGCCTACAAGTACACCAACAAGGGCAACCTGGTGGCGGTCCTCTCCAACGGCACCGCCGTCCTTGGACTGGGCGACATCGGGGCCCTGGCGGGCAAGCCCGTCATGGAAGGCAAGGGCGTCCTCTTCAAGCGCTTCGCCCACGTGGACGTCTTTGACATCGAGGTCAACACCCACGACCCCGACGAGGTCATCAAGGTCGCCCAGCTCCTGGAGCCCACCTTCGGCGGCATCAACCTGGAGGACATCAAGGCCCCCGAGTGCTTCTACATCGAGGAGACCCTCAAGAAGACCATGAAGATCCCCGTCTTCCACGACGACCAGCACGGCACGGCCATCATCTCCGGGGCCGCCCTCCTCAACGCCCTGGAGCTGGCCGGCAAGAACATCAAGGAGGTGCGCGTCGTGGTGTCGGGCGCCGGCGCCGCCGCCATCGCCTGCGCCAAGTTTTACGAACTGCTGGGCGTTCCCCGGGAGAACTTCCTCCTGGTGGACACCAAGGGGGTGGTCTTCAAGGGCCGCAAGGAGGGGATGAACCCCTACAAGGAGTACTTCGCCCAGGACACGAAGCTCCGCACGCTGGCCGACGCCATGAAGGGGGCCGACGTCTTCCTCGGGTGCTCGGTGAAGGGCCTCGTGACTCAGGAGATGGTCCGCTCCATGGCCAAGAACCCCATCGTCTTCGCCATGGCCAACCCCGACCCGGAGATCACCTACCCCGACGCCAAGGCCGCCCGCCCGGACATCATCATGGCCACCGGCCGCTCGGACTATCCCAACCAGGTGAACAACGTCCTGGGCTTCCCCTTCATCTTCCGCGGAGCCCTGGACGTGCGCGCCACCGCCATCAACGAGGAGATGAAGGTGGCGGCCTCCCGGGCCCTGGCCGCCCTGGCCAAGGAGCCGGTTCCCGAGGGCGTCTGCGCCGCCTACGGAGGCCAGCGCTTTGAGTTCGGCCCCGACTACATCATCCCCAAGCCCTTCGACCCGCGGGTCCTCGTCTGGGAGGCCTCCGCCGTGGCCAAGGCCGCCTGCGAGACCGGCGTCGCCCAGCACCCCATCAGCGATTGGGACGCCTACAGGGCGCGCCTGGAGGCCATGACCAGCAAGAGCCAGGAGGTCATGCGCACCATCCGAACCACCGCCCGGCGGGAGAGGAAGCGGGTCGTCTTCCCCGAGGGGGAGAACCCCAAGATCATCGAGGCGAGCCGCGTCCTCGTGGAAGAGGGCCTGGCGCACCCCATCCTCCTCGGCAAGCGGGAGGCCATCGAGGCGGCCGCCCGGAAGGTGGGGCTGGACCTCAAGACCGTCACCGTGGTGGACCCCGAGACCTCTCCCGACAACCCCGGCTTTGCCCGGGGCCTGTACGAACTGAGGGCCCGGAAGGGCTTCACCCCCAAGAAGGCCGAGACCATGGTCAAGAAGGCGCTCTACCACGCCCTCATGATGCTGAGGACCGGCAAGGCCGACGGCATGGTGGCGGGCATCGAGCGCTCCTACGTGGACACCATCCGGGTCGTCCTTCCCCTGGCCGAACTCAAGCCGGCGGTGAGGCGGGCCGTGGGCATGCACCTGGTCCTCGTCGGCGGCAAGGTCTTCATCTTCGCCGACACCACGGTGAACATTGACCCCGACGCCCGGGAGCTGGCGGAGATCGCCGTCCAGGCCGCGGTCCTCGCCCGGCACTTCAACCTGGAGCCCCGCATCGCCATGCTGGCCTTCTCCAACTTTGGCGACAACGACCACCCCAAGGCCCGTAAGGTCCGGGAAGCGGTGGCCATCCTCCACGAGGAGCACCCGGACCTCGTGGCCGACGGCGAGATGCACGGCGACGTGGCGGTTCTCCCCGAATTCGCCCGGGACAACTTCCCCCACAGCAAGATCCAGGGCGACGCCAACGTCCTCATCTGCCCGGACCTCCAGAGCGGAAACATTGCCTACAAGCTGGTGGGCTACCTCGGCGAGCGGCGGGAGGTCATCGGCCCCCTGCTCTTCGGCCTCAAGCACCCCATCAACGTCGTCTCCTACAACTCCGACGTCCGCGAGATCGTCAACATGGCCGCCCTCTCCTGCTACCAGGCGGGACGGTAGCCCTCTCGTCCGAAGACCCCGGGGCGGGCCCTCCGGCCCGCCCCTTTTTTTGCCCCGCAAAACCCCAGGCCCCGTTTCCCCGGAATCTCTTCGAGAGGAGATCCCGGCTGTCCAAAATCCGATCCGGCGAGGTCTTCCGCCTATCACCCGGAGGGAGGCGGAGGGTGAAAGGCAGGCTGAAGGTTTGGGGAAGGATGGGGCCTTGGATCGGAGCGGGCGCTCTGGCATACTCCGGCTTGGGGGACTCCATGGCCGACTTCGAGTACAACGCGGTGGTGGCGCAGCGGGTGGAGGTGGCGCCGGGGCTCCTGATCCTGAGGACCGTCCCCCGGGGATGGGAGCCGGCGCCCTTCAAGGCGGGGCAGTACACGGTGCTGGGGCTGCGGGGGGATGCCCCCCGGCTGGAAGGGTGCGACCCGGAAGTGCCACCGCCCGAGCCCGGCAAGGTGATCCGGAGGGCCTACTCCATCGCCTCCTCGTCGGTGGACCGGTCCTACCTGGAGTTCTACATCGCCCTCGTGAAGTCGGGGGCCTTGACGCCCCGGCTCTTCGCCCTCCGGGTGGGGGACCCGCTCTTCCTCTCGCCGCGGCCCGTCGGGATCTTCACGCTGGACCGGGTTCCCGAGGGGCACCACCTGGTTCTGGTGGCCACGGGGACGGGCTTGGCCCCGTACATGAGCATGCTCCGGACGCACCTGATGGATCCCGAAAGGGGCAAGACGGTGGTTCTCCACGGCGCCCGCCACTCGTGGGACCTGGGGTACCGGGCGGAGCTGGAGACCATGCAGCGGCTCAGCCCCCGCTTCAACTACATCCCCGTCGTCAGCGATCCGCGGGAGGAGATCGTCCCCTGGTCGGGCTTCACGGGGTTCCTGCACCACTTCTGGACCTCGCCGGTCCGGGACCTGGCCTTCGGCTTCACCCCCCGTCCCCAGGACACCCACGTCTTCCTCTGCGGCAACCCCCTGATGGTGGAGGCGATGATGGAGGTTCTCGCCGCCGAGGGGTTCGCCGAGGGGGGGCCGGGGAAGACCGGGCAGATCCACCGGGAAAAGTACTGGTAGGGGGAGGCCCCTTCCGAGCCATGGGGTTTCGGGGAACTTCGCGACCGCCGAAGTCTTCTGTTACCATCGGACAAGATTCGGGAGGTAAGCCATGCGCAACGTGACGATGGACGATCCGGAGCAGGTGAAAAAGGTGGGCCGGGGGATCGGCTTCTTCCTCGTGATCCTCCTGGGGTTCATCCTTCTGATGGTGGGGAGCCCCGTCAAGACGGTGCCGGCGGGCCACGTGGGGGTGAAGGATTTCTTCGGCGTAGTCTCGGCGGGGACCCTCTCGCCGGGAATCCGGATGGTCTTTCCCTTCACCCGGGTGGTGAAGATGTCCATCCAGACCCAGGAGATCAAGGAGAGGGCCGACGTCCCCTCGAAGGAAGGCCTCATCATGAACCTCGAGGTCTCCCTCCTCTACCGTCTGGACCCCTCCAAGGCGGCGGAGATCTACAAGACGGTGGGCCGGTCCTACGAGGCGGTGGTGGTGGAGCCGCAGTTCCGCTCGGCCATCCGGGAGATCACCGCCTCCTACGAGGCCAAGGCCCTCTACAGCGCCGAGCGGGAAAAGATCGCCCAGGAGATCTTCCAGCTCTTCCGCAAGATGACGGGGGAGCGGGGAATCATCGCCGAACAGGTCCTCCTCCGCAAGATCGGCCTGCCGCCGGTGGTGGCCAACGCCATCCAGGAGAAGCTGCGCCGGGAGCAGGAGGCGGAGCAGATGAAGTTCGTCCTCCAGAAGGAACAGCAGGAGGCCGAGCGGAAGCGGATCGAGGCCCAGGGCATCGCCGACTTCCAGCGGATCGTCGCCCAGGGGATCTCGCCCCAGCTCCTGGAGTGGAAGGGGATCGAAGCCACGGAGAAGCTGGCCCAGAGCCCCAACACCAAGATCGTCGTCATCGGGAACCCCAAGACCGGCCTGCCCATCATCCTCGGAGGGGAGAAGTGACGGGGGCGCTTCCCGGGGGAGGGCGGGCGTGAAGGGTAGTGCGGTCCCTCGGTCGTTTCTCGCCTTCGTCCTGCTCCTGCTGGTTCTCCTCGCCTCGCTGGCGGCACTGACGGCGGCACGGAGGCCCTCCTCGGTGGTCCTCCTCTTCACGGGGGACACCCAGGGCTTCCTGGTCCCCTGCGGGTGCAAGACGGTGCCGGCGGGGGGACTCGCCCGCCGGGCGGGGCTTCTCAAGGCCCTTGAGGAGCGGGAGAAGCCCTCTCCCGTGGTCCCCGTGGAGATCGGCCACGGCTTCGCCGACCGGGGCCCCGCCCGGGAGATCCTCAACCGGACCCTGGGGCGCTTCTACCGGAAGACCGGAACGCTGGTGGGCCTGGGGAGCTACGACCTCCTCCTGGGGCCCGAGGCCCTGCGCAGGGCCGCCCCCGGGGTTCCCTTCCACCTGGCGGGACGGGAGCCCCTTCGCGGGTCCCGGGAGATCCCGCTGGGAGGGTGGGGTGTGCGCTCCTGGGGCCGCCCGGCGGGCAGGCTCCGCATCGTCTTCCTCTCGGAGAGCGAGCCCGAGGGGGTTCCGCTGCGGCCTCCCTTGGAGGTCTTAGAAGAGGAGCTTTCCCGGGGCTCCCGGGAGGGGATCCTCGTCACCGGACAGCTCTCCACGGAGACGGTCGTGGGGATCCTGAAGGATCACCCCGAGGTCCTGGCCGTGGTGGCCCAGTGGGGCAGCCAGGTGACCAGCACCCCTCAGCGGGTCGGCGGCTCCTGGGTGGTCTGGGTGGGGGACCGGGGCCGGAGGGCGGCGACGGTGACCGTTGCCCGGACTCCGAGGGGGTGGGAGGTCCTTCCCCGGGTGGACTACCTCGGTCCGGAAATCCCCGAGGACCCCTCGGTGGCGGCGGAGGTGGCCGAGACCCTGCGGCAGGTGGAGGCGGAGAACCGCGGCGCCCTGGAGCGGCTCACCCATCCGGCTCCGCCCGGAGGCTCCTACGTCGGCGCGGCCTCCTGCGCCCCCTGCCATGGGAAGGCCCACGAGGCCTGGCGGAAAAGCCGCCACGCTAGGGCCACCGAGGACCTCGCCGTGGACCACCAGACGGAGAACCCCGATTGCCTGCGGTGCCACGCCACGGGGGTGGGGAAGGCCGGGGGCTACCCCGCCCCCGAGGTGAACCTCGCCGGCGTCCAGTGCGAGGCCTGCCACGGGCCGGCGGCGGGCCACCCGCCCCGCCGCCTCGCCGTCCCGCCGCTAAAGTCCGCCTGCTCTTCCTGCCACACCCGGAGGGACTCCCCCCTCTTCGAGCCGTCGGCCTACTGGCTCCTCGTGAAGCACGGGGCGGAGTGAGCGCCCGCGGGGAGAAACTTTCCCGCACCCTCCCGTTTCCAAAGGGCGGTGAAGCCCGCCGGCCTCACCGCGTGAAGGAGAGGGGGCCCGAGCGGCCGCCGTCGGGGTTGACCACCCGGATCTCCACGGCCTGCCCCTTGGGAAGCAGACTCTTCAAGCCGTTCCCCTTGGCCACCACTTTGGTGGAGGACTTGAAGGCCGTCTTGGGCGCCGCCGTCCCGCCGACGAGAACCTGGGCTCCGTTCAGAAATCCCGCTCCCTCCACGATCAGCCGGAAGGGGTTGACGGCCTTTCGGACGGAGGTAAGGGAGGGATTGGCGAAGGTGACGGAGACCGGACCGGAGGTGCCGCTCTGTCCCAGGGTGTCCACCGCCCGGGCCGTCAGGACCGCCGAACCGGTCCGTCCCGACGTGTCCCAGGAAATCCGGTAGGGCGCGGCGGCGGCGCTGCCCAGGAGCTGGCCGTCGGCGAAGAAGTCCACCCGGACCACGCCGTGGTCGTCGGAGGCCTCGGCCTCCAGAAGGACCGTTCCCTTGAGGGAGGCGCCCGGGGCGGGGGCGGTGAGGCTTGCGGTGGGCGGGTCGTCGGAGGCCCCCGTGCAGGCCGAGGGCACCGATGCGCCGGTGATCTCGATGTCGTCGAGGAAGAATCCCTCGTACTCCGCCCCGGGGTCGGTGGAGAGGCGCCAGCGGAGGCGCACCGTCTGGCCCGAGAAGGCCGAGAGGTCATGGGTGAAGCGGGTCCATGGGGAGGGAGCGGTGTTCCCCTCGGGGCCGGAGAAGCAGGCCTGGGAAGGGGGGTAGGCGCAGGCGTTGATGGGGACCGAGCCGGTCTGGGCGAAGGAGCCGGGGTAGCCCTCGGCGGGGGCCAGAACCGTCCAGGTGGCGCCGCCGTCGGTGCTGGCCTCCACCACCACGCCGTCGTAGTCCCGTTCCAGGTTGTACCGCGCCCAGTAGGCGAGGCGGGGGGAGGCTCCCCAGAGGGGGATGTCGCCGGTGGTGGCGGCGGTGCAGGTGTTGGGCGGGTAGGGGGAGCCCTGGGGGGCGGAGAGGTACCCCAGGAGGCCGCCCGGCGTGTGGTTGGCGCCGAAGGCCACCGTCCAAGGGTCTTCCAGCTTCAGGAGAGCCGCCGTGTCCCCGCCGTCGTCGGTCCACGTCCCCGGCTCGTAGCCGTCGCCGAAGGCCGTTCCGAAGGCCGTTCGCAGGTTCTCGTCCTCGTTCCCTCCCCGGGCCGGTCCCCCGTGGTCCCACGTGGAGTCCTCCGCCCGCACGACGTAGAAGTAGGTCTTTCCCGGCAGGACGTCCTCGTCCCGGTAGGCCGTGCCGGCCACCCCCGCCGCCACCAGCGTGGCTAAGGAGGGGACGAAGCCGGGGGTGGTGCCGCGGTAGACGTTGTAAACCAGCCCGGGGGCCAGGGGACAGCGGGAGGTCCCTTCGTTCCAGGTGACGATCAGGTCGCAGGCGGCCGTGGTGGGGTCGTTCTCCACGGCGAGCACCCCCCCGAACTCCGGCTTCCGCCCGCAGTTGCCCGTGAAGGAGGCCGAGGCGCAGGGGGAGAGCGGCCCCTCGGAGCAGGAAGTGGCCGCCCGGACCCGGTAGGCGTACGTGAAGCCCCCGTCCACCCGCGTATCGGTGAAGGAGGGACCGGCGCTCTGGCCCGCCAGGGACCAACCCGCCGACGGCCCGCAGCCGCCGTCCATCCGGTAGACCTGGTAGGAGGAGGCTCCCGCCACCGGGGGCCAGGAGAGCAGGACGCCCTCGGCGGGGCGGTCCTCCGCCGCCAGGGAGGCGGGGGCCCCCGGTGCGGAGGTGCAGTCGGCGTACACCGCCACCAGCGCGTAGCCCTGCCGGTCCGACTCGGGCAGGAGGGGGTTTCCGGGGACCTCCGCCGCGTGCACGGTGAGGGTGTAGGTCCCGGCGGCGGGGGAGGGGAGGAACACCACCTCCACGTTGTTGACGGCGTCGGGGTTCCCGCCGGTGACCGAGGCTCCGCCGGAGAAAACGTTGCCGCGGTAGAGGGCTCCGCCGGGGGCCTCCACGGAGAGGTCCAGGTCGTTGACCAGGGCCGGCCCCGCCCCGTCCGAGGGGGGCGGGTCGGACCAGACCAGGACCACCTGGAGGGGACGGCCCGCCGCCACGGAGAGGGAGTAGGCGTCGCTCTCCCCCTCCCTGAGACCGGCGCCGTTGGGCCGGTTCCAGAGGCGGGTGCGGGAAAGGTCCCTCGCGGGGGTGGAGAAGAAGCAGACGTTGTCCAGGTTCACCCGGCCCCATCCCTCGTCGCCGTTGCCGAAGCCCGCCGCCCCCACGTCCATGGCGCCGGCGATGAGGGCCGCCTTGAGGAGCGCCCCGGTGGGGACGAGGGCGTCGTCGGGGTTCTTCTGCCCCGTGGGGTAGAAGCCGTCGGTGAAGTACTGGCGGAGGAGGGCCGCGGCGCCGGCGGCGGTGGGGGTCGCCATGGAGGTTCCGCTCATGATGGCGATTCCGCAGTTGAAGGAGGTGTGGGAGCCGTCGCCCCCCGCCGAGCGGATGGAGGAGCCGGGAGCGCAGAGGTCGGGTTTCACCCGCCCGTCCTGGGTGGGGCCCCGGGAGGAGAAGGAGGCCACCGCGTTGGCCTCGGCGGAACCGTTGGTGAGGGCGCCCACGGCGATGGCGTTCTTGGCCGTCGCCGGAGAGTCCACCGTCATGGGACCCTGGGCCCCGGCGTTTCCGTTGGCGAAGAAGACGGCCATCTCCTCCCGCTCCCAGAGGTAGCGGTCCACCATGGCGCATTCGGAGGTGTAGGCCCCCTGGGTGTCGGAGCCCCAGGAGTTGGAGTGGAGGAAGGCCCCGGCGTTGCGGGCCTGGTCGAAGATGTCGGCGAGGTCGGTCATGAGGCCGGAGAGGGACTGCTGGGCCTCGTTCCCCGCGTCCTGGAAGAAGAGCCGTGCGTTGGGGGCCATTCCATCGCCGGCGTCATGGCCGCCGGAGGTGGGCGTGGAGGGGGTGAGGAAGTTGTCCCCGAGGACGCTGCCCGACACGTGGGTTCCGTGGTAGAAGAAGGCCAAACCGTCGTAGGGGGTGGCCCCCGGAAGGACGGCGTAGGCGGCCACCTTGGCGGAGGGGTCCAGCGTCCCGGGGGAGGGGGGAACGGGAAACTGGGCGTTGGCCGGGGCTTCTGCCGAACCGTGGAAGAAGCACATATCCGAATCGAGGCCCGAGTCGGCCACGGCCACCACCTGGCCGGTGCCGGTGATGCCGTGGTTCCAAAGGGTGGCGGAGAGGGCGTAGTTGGTCCGGTTCACCGTGTCGTAGCTCTGCACCACCCAGACCGAGTCGTCGTTGAGGAGCCGGGGCTCCACCCGCTCCGCCACGCTCCAAACGGCGGGCAGCTCCGAAAGGACTGCGACGGCCCGGGAGAGGGTCTCTCCGGGGACCTTCAGAAGGAGGCGCCGGCCCTCCTCCGGTTTCCCCGCCGCCGCCGCCAGGCCGAAGGGGATAAAGGCCCCTTCCAGCGCCGCGGCCGCCTCCGCCGGGCCCTCGCCGGGAAAGAGACGGACCCAGAGGAAGACGGGGCCGGCGGAGGGCGGTCGGGAAGCCAGCGCGGGGTCGGCCTTCCAGGGCGCCTTCCACCGCGCCGCCCAGCAGAGGCCCGGGCGGTCGAGGAGCCGGCGGAGGTCCTCGGGGCGCCCGCGGAAAAGGTAGGCCCGGGAGGGGATGGCCCCCACCGCCTGAAGGCCCTCTTCGGCAAGGGCCGCGATCTCCCCGGCGGAGAGCCTTTCCTGGAAGCGGCAGAGGAGGGTTTCCCGGGGGGCGGAGGGCGATGCGGCGAGGGAGGAGAGTTCCTGCTCCAGGGCCTCCCGCTCCGAAGGGCCGAAGGCCGAGGGGTCCACGGGACCCGAGGCGAGGAGCACCGCCTCGCCGCCGCGGCGAAGGAGGGAGAGGGGGGCGGCCTCCCCGCCGTAGGGAGAAGCGGCGGCGACGGGAAGGAGCGCCAGGGCTCCCAAGAGGACGGCGAGGAAGGGGAACGTCTTTCGGGGGGTGAAGGGGCTCATGGAGACCTCCAGAACCTTCAGTATAGCCCACTCCGGTCCAGCGGGCTTCCTGACGGGGCCGGGAAAAGTAAAAAGTGAGAAGTGAGAAGTGAGAAGTGAGAAGAAGAACCCTCCCCGATCTCCCTGGTCTCCCTGTTCGCGAAGTGAACAGTAATAAACTTCTGACCTCCTGGATCTCGTTGTTCAAAGGTTTTTCCTCCTCATCAAAGGAAGGGGCTTTCTGGACATCGGGGCGGCCGGGCCGTACAATGGGGCGGGATGTTGCGCCGAGCCGCCTACGCCGCCGTACTGGTCCTCTTCGCCCTCGGCCTCGGGGGAAGGACGGCGGAGCACCTGGAGGCCGGTTTCGGAGAAAGCCAGGACCGGAGGGCCGCCGAGAAGGTCTTTGAAGAGGTCGCCGGGCTGGTGCACGGCCGCTCCGCCGAGTCTCCGGCCTCCGACGTCCTGCTCAAGGCCTCGCTGGACGGCCTTCTCAGGGGGCTGGATCCCCACTCGGCCTACTACCCCCCCGACGTCTACCGCGACCTCATGGAGGACCAGGAGGGGAAGTTCTCAGGCCTGGGCCTCCTGGTCACCAAACCGTCGGCCACCAGCCCCCTCCTGGTGGTCACCCCCATTCCCGACACTCCGGCCTACCGGGCGGGGGTCCGGGCGGGGGACCTCATCCTCGAGGTGGACGGCAATCCCACGGAGAAGATGAACAGCCGGGAGGCGGTCCGCCGCCTGAAGGGACCGGCGGGGACCTCGGTCACCATCAAGCTGGGACGGGGCTCCGCGCCGCCGGCCCTGCTCACCCTCAAGCGGGCCCCCATCCCCAAGCACACCGTTCCCTACGCCTTCCTCCTGGAGGACGGCGTGGCCTACGCCAAGGTCAACACCTTCGGCCAGACCACCGCCCGGGAGCTCCGGGAGCACCTCACGGCGCTCCAGGAGAATGGGATGCGGGCTCTGGTCCTGGATTTGCGGGACAACCCCGGGGGCTCGCTCAACGCCGCCGTGGAGGTGGCCTCCCTCTTCCTGGACCGCGGCCAGACGGTGGTGAGCGTCCGGGGCCGGGCGGTGGGGGTGGTCCGGACCTTCAAGGCGGTGAAGCGGGGAGAGTTCGCCGACCTTCCCCTGGCCGTCCTCTTGAACCTGGGCTCGGCCAGCGCCTCGGAGATCGTCGCCGGGGCCCTCCAGGACCACGACCGGGCGGTGGTGGTCGGGGAGCGTTCCTGGGGCAAGGGACTGGTGCAGACGGTCTCGCCGTTGCAGAACGGGGGGGCCGCGGCCATCACCACCGGGCGCTACTTCACCCCCTCGGGAAGGCTCATCCAGCGGGATTACGGGGCCTCCTACGACGCCTACTTCTTCCCCGACCAGCAGCCCAAAGAGAAGGAGAAGGAGCCGGAAGGGACTCCCCGCCAGGAGGCCCGGACCGACGGCGGCCGAAAGGTCTTCGGCGGAGGCGGCATCGCCCCGGACGTGGAGGTGAAGTCTCCGGAGATCCCGCCCCTGGCCCTCTCCCTGGAGCGCAAGCGCTCCTTCCTGGAGTTCACCGCCCGTGAGGTGGAGAAGGGGGGGCTCGTGCTTTCCGCCGTGCGGGAGCCCTCCTGGAGCGCCCGTTTCCGGGAATGGCTGAAGGAGCAGGGAACGGCGCCCACCGAAGCCGAGTGGGCGGAGAGCGAGGCTTACATCCGGGCGGCCCTGGAGAGGGAGGCGGGCACCATGCTGGAGGGGCAGGCGGCGGGCTACCGGGCCATGGTCCCTCTGGACGTCCAGCTTCGGAAAGCGCTGGAGGAGCTACAGAAGCCGGCGGCCAAGGCGGCCGCCTGAGGGAGAAGGCGGGGAAGGCGGGAGCGGGATGTTCGAGAAGCTGACCGAGCGGATCCAGGACGCCGTCAGGGGCCTAAGGGGCCAGGGGAAGATCACCGAGGCCAACATCCAGGATGGCCTTCGGGCCGTGCGGATGGCCCTGCTGGAGGCCGACGTCCACGTTTCCGTGGTTCGGGATTTCCTGGAGGGGGTCAAGGCCAAGGCGCTCGGGGAGGAGGTCCTGCGCAGCCTCTCTCCGGACCAGCACTTCATCAAGATCCTCCACGAGGAGATGGTGCGGGTCCTGGGGGAGGGGGACCGGCGCCTCCACTTCTCCCCCCTTCCGCCGGGCGTCGTGATGCTGGTGGGCCTCCAGGGGTCGGGAAAGACCACCACCGCCGGAAAGCTGGCCCGCTACTTCCTGGAGGACGGCCACCCGGCGCTCCTGGTCCCCGCCGACGTCTACCGTCCCGCCGCCCGCCAACAGCTGGAGACGGTGGGAAAGGCCGTCGGGGTCCCCGTCTTCGCCCCCGATCCGGGGGACGACCCGGTGGCCATCTGCCGTAAGGCGCTGGAGGAGGCCCGGAAGCGGGGCATCCACCGCCTCATCCTCGACACCGCCGGCCGCCTGGCGGTGGACGAGGCCCTCATGGAGGAGCTCCGGCGCATCGGCGAGGCGGTCAAGCCCGACGAGAGCCTCTACGTCGCCGACGCCATGGCCGGCCAGAGCGCCATGGCCACCGTGCAGGCCTTCCACGAGAAGGTCCGCCTCACCGGCGTCATCCTGACCAAGGCCGACGGCGACGCCCGGGGCGGCGCCGTCCTCTCGGTGAAGGCGGTGACGGGCCTTCCGGTGAAGTTCGTCGGGGTGGGGGAGAAGTACGACGCGCTGGAGCCCTTCTACCCCGAGCGGATGGCCTCCCGGGTCCTGGGGATGGGGGACGTCCTCTCCCTCATCGAGAAGGCCCAGGCGGCGGTGGACGAGAAGGAGGCGGAGGAGATGGCCCGCCGCCTCAAGCGGGCCGAGTTCACCCTCGAGGACTTCCGGACCCAGCTCAAGCAGATGCGGAAGATGGGCCCCCTGGACCAGGTCCTCTCCATGATCCCCGGGGCCGGGGCGGCCCTCAAGGGAGGGGAGGTGGACGAGGGGCGCATCAAAAGGGCCCAGGCCATCCTCGATTCCATGACCCCCTACGAGCGGGAGCACTTCTCCGCCATCAACGGGAGCCGGCGCCGGAGGATCGCCGCCGGGTCGGGGACCACCGTGGCGGAGGTCAACCAGCTCTTGAAACAGTTCCTCACCATGCGGAAGATGATGGGCCAGGTGAAGCGGGGCGGCCTCAAGAACCTGAGGCGCGTCTTCTCCCGAATGCCCCGCTGAGAGGAGGCGGCGTGCGTTGACAGCCCCCGGAGCGCGTGCTAGATTGACCTTGCCCTTCTGAGGGTTAGGGGGAAAGGGGACCCATGGCCAGGAAGCGGATACTCCTCGTAGATTACGAGCCCAAGCTTCTAGAGAGGCTGAAGTCCATGCTGCCCGCCGACCGGTACGAGGTGGCGACGGCGCAGGACGGTTTTCAGGCCCTGGAAGAGTTCGACCGCTTCCACCCCGACCTGGTCTTCCTGAGGACCATGCTGCCCAAGAAGCACGGTTTCCAGGTTTGCCAGGAGATGGTGGAGCGGGCCGGATCCCGGTACGTCCCGGTGGTGATGCACTGCAGCATCTACAAGAGCCGGAAGTACCGCAGCGACGCCATGAAGATCTACGGCGCCGCCGAGTACCTGGAGGACCCCATCGAGGAGAAGACCCTCGAAGAGGTCCTGGACCGCTTTCTGGTCAAGGCCCCCCCGGCGGTCCCCGTGAAGCCGGCCGCGCCGGAGCCGGCGGCGCCTCCCCCGCCCCCCGCTCCCGCTGCACCCGCGCCGGCGGCTCCGCCCGCCCCGGTATCCACGGCCCCGGCGCCCCCCGCCGCCAGGCCGGCCCCGCCCCGGCCCAAGGGGGGACTCTCGGGCGTGGACAAGGCCCTGGAGGAGACCCTCTCCGGGCTCAAGCTTGACGTGAAGAAGCACAAGGTTTCCTCGGTGGAGGCCACCGTTCCCCTGGGAACGATCCCGCCGCCGCCCCCACCGGCTCCTCCCGCCACCCCGGCCGCTCCTCCCGCCGCCCCCGCCGGACCCCCCGAAGGGACGGCGCCCCAAGAGGAGGTGACCTCCGAGGACCTCTTCGGCGACGTTATTCAGGACGTCCTGGAGGCGCCGAAGAAGCCCGAGGAGAAGGCCGCCCCGCCAACCCCGGAGGCCCCGAAGGCGGAGGAGAAGCCCGCCCCTCCACGGGAGCCCATGGAGGCGGCCCCGGCCCCCGAGCCGGTCCCTCCCGCCGCTCCGAAGGCGGAGGAGAAGCCCGCGCCCCCGCCGGAGCCCGCGGAGCCAGCGGCGGCCCCACCCGAGCCAACGGTCCGCATGACCGTTCCCCCCGCGGTCCCCAAGGAGGCGCGGAAGGCCCCCGCCATCGACCTCGACAAGGCCCTGGGTTCGACCCTGCAGGGAATCGCCGGTTTGGAAGACTCGACGGTCCGGCGCCTCAAGGCCAAGTCCGAGTCCGAACTCTCCAAGAAGCTCGAGGAGACCCTCTCCGGGGTCAAGCTGGGAGCCCCCCGGCACGCCGAGCCGGTCCCGCCCCCGGCGGCCTCTCCGGCTCCGCCGGCACAAGCGGCCGCCCCCCCGCCTCCGGTCGCCAAGGCTCCCGAGGCACCGGAAGCGAAGCCCGCGGCGCCGCCCCCGGCCCCGGCGGAGGAGGCTCCCAAGGTCTCGCCGGAGCTGGAGAAGACCCCCACCAAGGAGGGGGTGCCTTTCGGGAACTACCTGCTCATTGACAAGATCGCCGTGGGAGGCATGGCCGAGCTCTTCAAGGCCCGACAGAACGGCCTGGAAGGCTTCAAGCGCATCGTCGCCATCAAGCGGATCCTTCCCCACCTGGCCGCCAACCAGGAGTTCGTCACCATGTTCACCGACGAAGCCAAGCTGGCGGCCCAGCTGAACCATCCCAACATCGGCCACATTTACGACCTCGGCAAGCTGGAGGATTCCTACTTCATCGCCATGGAGTACGTGGACGGGCGGGACCTCAGGACCATCCTCAAGGAGCTGGACTCCCGCCAGGCCAGGATGCCCCTCCGGGTGGCGGTCTACATCGCCCAGAAGGTCTGCGCGGCCCTCCACTACGCCCACACCGCCAAGGACGTGGACGGGAAGCCCATGGACCTGGTCCATAGGGACGTCTCCCCGCAGAACATCATCCTGTCCACCACCGGCGAGGTGAAGCTGGTGGACTTCGGCATCGCCAAGGCGGCCTCCAAGGCCAGCCACACCCAGTCGGGGGCCCTCAAGGGCAAGCTCCTCTACATGAGCCCCGAACAGGCCTGGGGCAAGACCATCAACCACCAGGCCGACATCTTCGCCCTGGGCGCCGTCCTCTGGGAGATGCTCACCGGAAGAAAGCTCTTCTACGGCGATTCGGAGATGAGCATCCTGGAGAAAGTCCGGGAAGCCAAGGTGGAGCCGCCGCGGAAGTACCGGGAGGAGATCCCCGAGGAGCTGGAGCGAATCGTCCTCAAGGCCCTGGAGAAGGACCTCGGCTCCCGGTACGCCACCTGCCAGGCCATGCAGGCGGACCTGGAGCACTTCGCCTACGAGGAGTGGGAGACCCTCCCGTCGGCCTACGACGCCGCCGCCTTCCTCAACGGCTTCTTCCCCAACGTCTACACCCGGGAGATCCTGAGCACCCTGAAGAAGGAGCCCGAGGGCCCGCCGCAGGAGGCCCGTCCCTCCCGCCCCGGGAAACCCCCCAAGTCCCAGCGGGGTAAGCCGGCTCCTCCTCCCAAGAAGGAGAAGGCCGCCGAGGCCCCCCCGCCGCCCGCTCCCGAACCCCCGAAGGCCGCGGCGCCCCGGCCCGCGCCCCCCAAGCCCGAGCCCCGGGCCGCCGAGCCCCCCAAGGCCCCCCCGCCGCCTCCCCCTCCCGCCAAGGGGGTGGAGGAGACCACGGGAAGCCGCATGTTCGGCGACGTGGTGGAGAAGCCGGAGGGATCCAAGAAGACCCTGCTCGTGGCCGGCGGAGCTGCCGCCGCCCTGGTGGTGATCCTGATCCTGGTCTTCGCCCTCCGGGGCAAGAAGCCCCCGGCCCCGCCGCCGGAACCGGCCCCCGCCCCGGCCGCCGCCCAGACCAAGGAACCGGAGCCCCAGCCCGCGCCGGCCCCGCCGCCGGTGGTCCAGACCCCTGCGCCCATTCCTCCCGCCGCGGGGGCAGCGCAGGCCACCGAGGCGGAGATCGCCGCCGCCCGCCGTACCGCCACCGCCGCCTTCACCGCCTTCTCCAAGTCGGTCACCGATCTGGAACAGGCCGGCGCCGGCCAGTACGTCCCCGACTCGCTCCATTCCCTCAAGCAGAGCCAGAGCAACCTTCAGGCCCTTCTTCGCCGGGCCCGCACGCCCGAGGAGTTCAAGGCGGCGGAGGACGGTTCCCGCCAGGGGGAGGCGCTGGCCGCCCAGGTGAAGACTCAGCTCGGCGAGGCCAAGGCCGCCGCCGAGCGGGAGGCGGCCAGGAAGGCCGCCGAGGCCGAGGCGGCCAAGAAGGCCCAGGAGGAGGCGGCGAAGAAGGCCGCCGAGGAGGAGGCCCAGAAGCAGGCCCAGGCCGGCAAGGTCAAGCCCGGCGACTTCGTGGACCTCTGGGCCGTGGACGTCAAGCCGAGGGAGACCCAGAAGGTGCCCGTGGCCTACACGCCCCAGGCCCGGCAGAACAAGATCCAGGGCACGGTGTACGTGGAGGTCGCCATCTCCGAGACGGGACAGGTCACCTCGGCCACCGTCGTTCGCGGACTCAAGCCCGACTACGGCCTCCACGACGCCTGCGTCAAGGCCGCCCTGGAGACCCGATACTCGCCGGCCATCAAGGACGGCGTGCCCGTCAAGACGAAGATGACCTACCCGGTGGTCTTCAAGATCCAGTGACCTGGGAGAAATGGAGGTGGCCGTGACGACTGCTCTCACCGACAAGATGAAGAAGTTCTACGAGGATGCCCACAAGCAGACCAAGGAGGAGATCAAGGACATTGATGCCCAGATCGAGGACGAGCTGGCCAAGGTGAAGGAGCGGCTGGCGGCCCTCCAGGAGGCCAAGAAGGCCGCCCTCCAGATGCACGCCGCCGCCTGCATGCGCCTCGGTCTCAAGAACGAGTTCGAGGAGGAGTCGGAGTAGCGCTTCGGCCGGGAAGGGCCACCGGCCCTTCTCCTTCGAAGCGTCGAGAGAAGGCCTTTTTCGTCCGAGGTGCCCCGCCGGGGTGAAAAGGGAAGGCCGTGAAAATCGGCCGCGGCCCAGCCACTGTGAGCGGCGACGAAAGCGGCAACACGCCACTGCCCCCATGAGGGTGGGAAGGCGCCGCGAGTAGAGAGACCCGCGAGCCAGGAGACCTGCCTCAGGACGCTCCGTTCGGAACCCTCTGGGGAGGGGGAAGAACCGTGCGCCCGGGGACCCCCGGTACCGAGAAGGAGGGTCCGTGCGGCGCGCGTTTGCTTTTCTGCCCCCCGCTCTTCCCGCCCGCCGCCGGGCGGCCCTGGCCGGAGTGCTACTGGGCCTCCTGCTGGCGGGGGCCTGCGCCGCCGAGGGCCCCCGGGAGACCCGGTGGGTCTCCCTGGCCCCCAGCGCCACCGAAGTCCTCTTTGCGGTGGGGGCCGGCCCCGAGGTGGCCGCCGTCTGCGCCCCCTCCGACTGGCCTCCCGAGGCCCGGCGCCTTCCGGTGGCCGCCTCGTGGGAGCGGGTGGACGTGGAGGCGGTGACGGCCCTCAGGCCCCGGGCCTGCTTCACGGTGGAAGGCATGAACCCCCCCGAGGCCCTGGAAACCCTTCGCCGTCTAGGGATCCCGGTCCACGTCTTCCCCGCCCGGAACCTCGGAGACATCCCCGCCATGCTGGAAGCCGTGGGGAGGCTCACCGGCCACGAAGGGGAGGGCGCCCGGGCCGCGGGCCGCTTCCGGGAGGAGGCGGCCCGCCTCACCGCCGGCGTGCCTCCAGGTAAGGTTCCCGCGGCGGTGGTGGTGGGCCTGGACCCGCTGGTGGCCGCCGGGGGAGGCACCTTTCTGGACGGCCTCCTCGGCGCGGCGGGCTTCCGCAACGTCTTTCAGGGGGCAGGGGAGGCCTACCCCGTGGTCTCCCTCGAGGACCTGGTGCGCCTCGCCCCCGGCCTGCTGGTTCTTCCGGCGGGGGAGGTGCCGGAGGGCCGCGCCCGGGCCCTCCAAAAGGACCTCTCGGGGCTCCTCGGCCGGGAGGTCCGGACGGTGGCCGTTCCGGCGGACCTGCTGGTGCGCCCCGGACCCCGGAGCCTCTCGGCCCTCGCCCTGCTGGTGGAGGCCCGGAGGAAAGGAGAGCGGTCGTGAACCTCCGGGAGGCCCGTGCCCTGGCCCTTTCCGCCGTCCTGGCCGGCGCCGCCCTGGCGGGGGTCCTCTTCCTCAACCTTCCCCGGGAAGCCCCGTCGGCCGTCCTCTGGAAGGTCCGCCTGCCGGAGGCCCTGGCCGCCCTCGTGGTGGGGGGAGCCCTGGCCCTCTCGGGCCTCCTCTTCCAGCTTATCCTGCGAAACTCCTTGGCCGATCCCTACGTCCTGGGGGTCGCCGGGGGGGCGGCCTTCGCTTCCGTCGTCACCTCCCTCCTCCTCGGCGCGGCGACGCCCTTCTTCCCGGGCTTTTCCCTGCAGGCGGCGGCGGCCTTCGGAGGGGGCATGGCCACCCTGCTCCTCCTGCTGAGGGCTTCCGAGGGGGGCACGGGGCGCCTGCTCCTGGCGGGGGTCGTGGCCAACACCGCCTTCGCCGCCGGGGCGCGGCTGGCGGCCGCCTTCCTGGCTCCCGAGCGGCTTCCCTCGGTCACGGCCCTCCTGGTGGGCTACATCCCCACCCCGCCCCTCCCGGTCCCCCTCCTTTTGGCCCTTCCGGTGGCGGTCACCCTGGCCCGCTTCGTGAAGCAGGGGAGGGGGCTGGACCTCCTCCTCCTCTCCGACGACGAGGCGGAGAGCCTGGGGCTGGCGGTGGCGGCACGCCGGCGGGAGGCCCTCATCCTGGCGGCCCTGCTCGCCTCCATGGCGGTGGCCGTTTCGGGAATGATCGGTTTCGTGGGGCTCCTGGTCCCCCACGCCGCCCGGATGCTGGCGGGAAGGCGCCACAAGGTGCTGGTGCCCGCCTCGGTTCTCCTGGGGGCCGCCTTTCTCCTGGCCGCCCTTCTCGTTTCCAAGCTGGCCTCCGGCTGGTGGATCCTGCCGGTGGGCGTCTACACCAGCCTGGTGGGCGCGCCGGCCTTCCTGTTCCTCCTCTGGAGGGACGCGGGGAGGGAGACGCCGTGATCGCCCTCCGAAAGGTCCGCTTCGCCCACCGGGGACGGCCCCTCCTGCTGAAGGGGTGCGACCTCGCCGCCGGGCCGGGGGAGGTGGTGGCCCTGGCCGGGCCCAACGGGGCCGGCAAGAGCACCCTCCTTCGCATAGCCGCCGGCCTGCTGGCACCCGAGGAGGGGGAGGTGGAGCTGGACGGCCGTCCCGTGCGGGCCTGGGGACGCCTGGGAAGGGCCAAGCGGCTCGCCTACGTCCCCCAAAGGCCCCTCCTGCCCGAAGGGTGGAAGGTCCGCGAGATCCTCGCCCTGGGGGACCATCCCCACCGCGAGCGGCCGCTAGCCCCCCGGCCCCTGTCGGCCCGCCTGGCGGAGGCCCGCCTGTGGCTGGACCTCGACGGGGTGTGGGAGCGGGAGGCCGAGACCCTCTCGGGAGGCGAAGCCCAGCGCGTGGCCGTGGGGCGCGCGCTGGTGCAGGACACGGCCCATTACGTGCTGGACGAGCCGGCCAACCACCTGGACCTGGGCCACCAGGTGGCCCTCTACCGCCTCTTCGGTGCCTGGGCCCGGGAGGGCCGTACGGTCCTCCTGGCCACCCACGACCTCAACCTCTCGCTGCTCTTTGGCCAGCGCCTCCTCCTTTTGAACGGCGAGGGGGTCGTGAAGGCCTTTCCCGAGGGGGAGGAGGCCCGGGGGAGGCTCCTCCAGGAGGCCTTCGGCCTTTCCTTCGAGCCCCGGGAGGTCTCGGGGGGGTGCGTCTGCTGGTTCCCCCGGGTGGAGCCCGGGGATCGGGTCCTTTCCACGGAGTGTGCCGGCGAAAGGTCGGTACCGAACAAAGAAGGAGGAAGACCATGAGAACGGGTATCGGGACCGGAGCGGCGGTGGCGCTGGCGGCGGCCCTTCTGGCAGGGGCGCCGGAGGTCCGGGGGCAGGACGCCTTCCGGCTTCTCGAGAACTACGGCACGGAGATCACCGTCTACGGCAACCGCCTGGCCCCGACGGAACGGAAGCTTCTGGACACGGCGGCGGGAGTGGCGGTGGTCACCCGGGAAGAGCTGGAGACCGCCGGCGTCGAGACCCTCCAGGAAGCCCTGGCGCTGGTCCCCGGGGTGGTCCTCCACGACGCCGTGGGCAACGGCGTGGAGTCCTCGGTGGACCTCCGGGGCTTTCCCCAGGGGACGAGCCTGGCGGTCTTCCTCGACGGCGTCCGGATCAACGACCTGCAGGACAACTCCGTGCGGTGGGACACCCTCCCCGTGGAGGATATTGAGCGGATCGAGATCTACCGTGGGGCTTCGGGCCCCATGTACGGCGGCGGCGCCCTGGCGGGCGTGGTGAACGTCATCACCCGGCGGGATCCGGGGATCCCCCGCCTGGACCTCACCGCCGGCGCCGGCTCCTTCGGCGCCTGGAAGGGGCGCCTCCACGCCTCGGGAAGCCGCGGCCCCCTGGAGTTCTACCTCGCCGGAATGACGCGGAAGGCCACCGGATGGCGGGAGAACGACGGCTACCGGCTGGATGACGGCCTCTTCCGCCTGAACGCCACCCTGCCCGGCAACCAGAGCCTGGCCTTCCTGGCCAAGTACGCCGGTGGTGCCGAGAGCGCTCCGGGGGCCCTCACCGAGGAGGAGATGGCCAGGGACCGGGAGCAGTCCCCCTTCAACCGCTACGACGGCACCCGGGGCCGCCACCGCCTGGCCTCCCTCACCTACGGCGTCTCCTGGGGGGAGGGCTGGTCCCTCTCCCTTCAGGGCTACGAGCGGCGCCACGACCGCGACACGCTGACCACCGGCCGCTACGGAAGCGGTTTCTTCACCACGGGTGAAGAGCGCCTGGGAGGGGCCACCGCCGAACTTCGCGGCGCGGGAACGTGGGAAGGCGGCACCTGGGAGGTCTCGGCGGGGGCCGAAGGGTCGTCGGGGCGCTTCGACGGGAAGGGGTACTACACCGACATCGCCGGGGGCTCCAAGTTTCCCGCCTCCGACACGGGAGTCCGGGAACGCTTTCGGGGCGGCTTTGTCCAGGGAGACCTGGGGTGGGGCCCCCTCCACCTCCTGGCGGGCTTCCGGGGGGACCGGGCCGAATACCACTACCGGGACCGGCGAACCCCCGCCAACGACGCCGAACGGACCTTCCGGGAGAACACCCGGCGGCTGGGGACCCTTCTCCACGTGGGGGACCGGCAGAGCCTCTTTCTCACCTGGTCCGAGGGCTTCCGCATTCCCTCGGTGGTGGACCTCTTCGCCTACCCCGGCTTCTTCTCCAACCCCGACCTGGTGCCCACCCGGGCCCGGGACTGGGAGGCAGGCTGGCGCTACGCCGGAGACGGCCTCCGGGCCGACGTGACGGTCTTTCGGATGCGCCTGAGGGACGAGGTGGTCTTCGTCCTCACCGACCCCCAGTGGTTCATCGGGCAGAACCAGAACGTCGGCAGGTCCCGGCGGGACGGCGTGGAGGCCAACCTCCGGCTGCCGGCGGGAAAGGGCTTCACCCTCTTCGCCGGGGCCTCCTACCTGGAGTCCGAGGTCACGGCGGGCCCCTACGCCCACACCCGCGTACCCATGGTGCCGAGGCTGACCGCCTCGGGAGGCCTCTCCTGGTCGGCGGGACCCTGGAACGCCGAGGGGCGCCTTCTCTGGGTGGGATCCCAGGTCCTGGACAACGACCTCAAGAACCTCCGGGGACGGCTCCCCGGCTACGCCACCGCCGACCTCTCGGCGCGGTACCGCCGGGGCCCCTTCACGGCGGAGGCCGCCGTGACCAACCTCTTCGACCGGAACTACGCCGGCAGGGCCATCACCAACGGCTTTACCGACTACTTCACCCCCGCCGCTCCCCGGGCGGTCCGCGTGAACCTGACCTGGAGCTTCTAACGGCTGCACTCTGCCGAAGCGTCCGCGGGGGGCCGGGATTCCGGCCCCCCTTTTTGGCAAAGAGGAAGGCTTGTGCTACAGTAACCGCTCTTGCGAGAGGAAGGGGGCGGGGGCCGCACCGTGGTGCCGATTCGAGACGCTGGGAAAGAAGGGCGCAGGCCATGACCTTTCAGGGGTCCCTCAAGGAACTGCACCTTCCCGACGTCATCCAGCTGGTGGCCGTTTCCGGCAAGACCGGAGCCTTCCAACTGGTCCGGGGCCGGGAGGAGGGGCGGATCTACCTGGAGGGCGGCCGCATCGTCCACGCCGAGGCCGGCGACCTCCGGGGGGAGGAGGCGGTCTACCTCCTCGCCACCTGGGACGACGGCAGCTTCCACTTCCTCCCCGGGGAGGCCCCCCCCGCCCGCACGGTGACCCGCAGCAACACCAACCTCCTCATGGAAGCCGCCCGGCGGATGGACGAGTGGAAGATCCTCAGCAAGAAGATTCCCTCCCTCGACCACGTTCCCCGCTTCCAGGTTCCCGAGGGCAAGCAGGGGCAGATCAACCTGAACACCCAGGAGTGGCTGGTCCTCTCCAAGATCGACGGCCGGGCGAGCCTTTCGGAGATCGCCCGGAAGGTGGGCCTCTCCTCCTTCGAGGTCGCCAAACTCCTGTACGGCCTTGTGACCATGGGCCTCATCACGCTGGAGGAGCCGGGAGCCGCCCCTCCGCCTGCCCCCGAAGGGGGGGCCGAAGGGGAGGGGGGGCCCGAGGACGAGGACCTTCGCAAGGCCCTGCAGGAACTCATCCGGAAACTGCGGGAGGAGGCCCACGCCGCCATGGGGGAGGTGGGCTGGAGCGTGATCCTGAGGGCCTACCGCCGCGCCAAGGGCGAGCTGGAGGCCGGCCAGGGGACCCAGGCGGTCCAGAACATGTGCCAGGAAATCCTCCAGCAGGCGGCCAACCTCCAAGGCCCCGAGTCCCAGCGGGCCCTCGCCGAGCGCTTCCGCGACGTCCTCGCCGCCTGGAACGCCCGGAATAGCTGACCGCCCCCCGGCCTTTTCCAACCTGGAGATCCGATGAAACTCCTCGTGCTGGTGCGCCACGGCGAGACCGAATGGAACCACGACAACCGGGTCCAGGGCTCCATGGACGTTCCCCTCTCGTCCCGGGGAAGGGCCCAGGCGGAGGCCCTGGCCCAAGAGCTCCTCCGGCGCCGGGAGGCCTACGACCGGATCTACACCTCCGACCTGAAGCGGGCAGGGGAGACGGCCCGGATCCTGGCCACCCGCCTCGGCGGGCCGGAGGTGGCGGTGGATCCTCTCCTCCGGGAGATGGACTGCGGCCGCTGGGAGGGCCTCTCCATGGATGACCTGCGGGAGCGGGAGCCCGAAGGATGGCGGCGGTGGATGGACGACCCGGCCTTCCGCGTTCCCGGAGGGGAGTCCATCCTCGACGTGTGCGAGCGGGCCCGGGCCTTCCTGGAGAGCCGCCGGGAGGAGCTCCAGGGTGCCGAGCGGGTGATGGTGGTGGCCCACGGGCTCCTCAACCGGATGATCCTCTCCGAAATCATGGCCATCGAACCCCAGCGGGCCCGCTTCTTCGCCACCGACAACGCCTCCTTCGCCCGCTTCCGCTGGAGCCGCGGCCGGGTCTTCTGCGACGGCTGGAACGTCGGTTGCCCCGAAGCCGAGGCCTCGGGGCCGCCCGAAGGCTGAGGCGGAGCGTTTCGTCAGGAGGTGAGTGGGGGGAATGAAA